>Ga0268288_10049_pt1 | contig 121965 bp, 110 predicted proteins | sample BraspS3V5C_FD_191349 | JGI IMG/M metagenome (GOLD analysis project Ga0268288, IMG submission 191349) | Soil microbial communities from Anza Borrego Desert, Southern California, United States - Bradyrhizobium sp. S3-V5C | ecosystem: Environmental > Terrestrial > Soil > Desert | place: USA...
GGCCGAGGGCGAAGCCGCCATTCGCACCGTCGTCGACACCGCCCGCATCACAGGCAGCAGCCCCTTCAGCACCATCCTCAAAACCACCGGCGCTTGAACCCTGCCATCATAGGCCTGGGTAATTACCACCATCCTGCGCGCCAACCCGAATTTCCTGGCCGTCGTGGACTACGATCTCGCTTCCCTGCAGGGTAAGCACCACCGGATCCTGGTTAGCGAGGAGACGGCCAACGGTCCGGAGTATGATGAATTCTGGTCGAAGCTGCGGGCCGGCGAATTCATGTCCGGTGAGTTCCCCCGCCGCGCGCGGTCCGGCGCGAGGGTCTGGCTCGAAGCCACCTACAACCCGATCCTGGGCTCCGACGGCAAGCCGTTCAAGGTCATCAAGTTCGCCAGCGACATCACGGCCAAGAAGAGCGAGACCAACCGGCTGCTGCGCATGATCGACGAGATGCCGGTCGCCGTCATGACCGCGGATCCGAAGAACGATTTCAAGATCAATTACATCAACAACACCTCGCGCAAGACTCTGGAAGCCATCGAGCGGCATCTGCCGATCAAGGTCTCCGAGATGATGGGCAAGTCCTTCGACGTGTTTCACAAGAACCCGCATCACCAGCGGAACATGCTCGCCGACGCGCGCCGACTGCCCCACCGCACCAAGATCAAGGTCGGACCCGAGACCCTCGATCTGCAGGTCTCCGCCATCACCGACGCGGACGGAGCCTATGTCGGGCCGATGTTGACATGGTCGGTCATCACCGCACAACTCGCCATGGCCGCGGACGTCGCCGGCCTCGTCGAGGCGCTCGGGACCGCGATCGGCGAGATGAAGGAGTCGGCGGAGGGCCTGAACCGCTCGGCGGACGCGGCGAGCGAGCGCGCGAACTCCGTGGCGGCCGGATCCGAGGAGATGACCAGCTCGATCCACGAGATCTCGGGTCAAGTCGGGCGGGTCTCCGAGCGTACCCAGCAGATCGCCAACCAGGCGACGGCGACGGACGTGACGGTTCGCAACCTCGCCGCCAATGCCGGCGAGGTCGACGCGGTGGTCGGAATGATCAAGTCTATCGCCGACCAGACCAATCTTCTCGCACTCAACGCCACGATCGAGGCGGCGCGCGCGGGTGCGGCCGGTCGTGGCTTCGCGGTAGTGGCCACGGAGGTCAAGGAGCTTGCCGGCCAGACGGCGAGAGCGACCGGCGAGATCACGCACAAGGTCCACGCCATCCAGAAGGCGACCGGCGAGGCCGTGACGGCGATCCGCTTGATCACCGACGAGGTGGCCGAGCTCTCGAAACTCACGCTGGCCATGGCGAGCGCCGTCGAGGAGCAGGCCGCCTCGACCCAGGAGATGTCGTCCAACATCACCGGTGTCTCGGCCGCGGCCGGAGAGACGGGACAGCTCGCAGAGATGGTCCGGCGGATCTCCGACAAGCTCGAGGCGCATTCCGCCGGCCTCGGTGCCAGCATGGAGAAGTACCTCAAGGCGAGTTGATGAAAGCATAAGGAGGCCCTTCCAGCTATCTGATTTAGGCTCTCCGAGGGGAGCTGAAGCGAGCGCTGCTCCGTCGATCCTTCTGGGAGGCGCCGAGGTGGGCCTGCTTTGCGACGCGCAAGACTGTGATCGCGCATTACAGGATGTGGCAGTCGCCTCACTATTGGCGAGACAAATAATCTTTGAGCGAGGCGCTGAAATTGCGGGTCACAGTGCTGCTCTGTAAAGAGAGTTGAGCGCCTCATGATGATTGATTGCATCACGACCGCAAACATCATAACCGACTGCGAGGGAATGATCATTCGCTCTGACGAGCCTGTATTGCGAATTAGTGCGCAGCAAGAGGTAAGGCGATCACTGGCGGGCCCTTGTGATCTCAATCTGTGCCACCGACGCAGGCGAACAGGCCAAGCGGTGAGCGATCTCTTGAAGAGGACGCAAGGCGAACGCCTCGCTCTGATCGGTGTACGCAATCGCGAGATGGCGGCCGACGATACGAGGAATCTTCTCCTGGAACGTCTGGGGCTCATCCAGCGGATCGGAGGTCCGCGCCTGCATCATCTGCGCGGTCATCCCATTGTTGAGTGGACCATTACCGAGGCAGGCAAGACTGCGCTCTCTGAGTTCATGATCGCGACAAGATGGCTCTGAACCACGGGAAGCAGAGAGGTTCGCCCCACGTGTGCGCTACGGCGGGATCCCCGGATGCCGGCCGGATCGCTCCCACCTGTGAGGTTGGATCTGGAGGAGTTGGATAGCGTCTGTGATTGCCTCAGCCAGCGCACTCAGTGGCGGCGCAACCGAATGAAATTGACCCATCGCCTGCAAACGGCGCAGGGAAGACCTTCTTCTTAAAAGCTGAGCGATGGTACCAGTTTCGACCGGGACCGATTGCCTGCCAACAGGCGCCGACAGGGCCAGTATGAACTATTTGTCGATGATGGTCCGTGAAATAATCTTTAAACCTAGAGCATTCGAAAGGACTGAGAGGATCGAAAGGCAGGCGCCAATCGGGGCGATTTTGCTCAATTTTGGGGATGCAGGAGGAGCTTGCTGATTGCCTGGGATGGGCGCATCCCTGCCAAAGTGGTAGCGAAACCTGCATCCGCTCAGGTAAACCACATGGCCGCGCTTGAACCACTGCATTGGGACGATTGGAGGCCGTCCGCTCTTCCGGCAGCACCACTCCGAAGCCGACCGGCAGCTTTCGGCCAAGTCCAGCCCCGCCGGCATGGTTCTCTGAATGGCCGAGGTGGGTGGACTTCCGCCGGTCCGCTTCCAGGCGACAATGCACGAAGGCAGACGTCGTTAGCCCGACCTAGGACGGAGCGTGACCCACGGGCGCCCGGCAGGCCCCCGCTACACCGCCGCTGTTCTCGATTATGCGCCATTCTTCGGGAGGCGTCCCGCCACGCTATAGGCCGCGCACTCGCGCGCGGCTCTGCGCCCCTGTTCCCGGAGGTGAGCGCATCGAGCCGGCGCAGGGCGCAGTCGCTCCGCCGGACCCCGTGCCGGGCAGGCAGTCTGAAATGCACTCAGTTCCTTAAAGCCACCGCCAGAGACGCCCGGCATCCAGACGGCGCAAGTTCATAACCTTTCGCCGTCACACGTTTATGCATCAGATTTGTTTACAAATACTCATTTTGTCCATCGGACAAAATTTATGCTTGACGGGTTAAGGCAACGATGCTGATAAACGGAAATTGCAGCATCGATAGGTAGGAATACAGAGATGATGATTCGGTCGATCGGGCACGCTGTGCTGTTTTCAGCGATCACTCTCGGGTCGATCACTGCTGTTTCGGCGGCTCCCGGTAACAGCGCAGGCGGCGGCAACAGCGGAAATGGCACCATTCCGGGTCATTCCAACGGTCTCGGCGGCGGAGATGGCGGCGATCACTCCGGAGGCGCACCCTCACCCGAGGTCAACGCCATGCTGGGCCTCGCCCTCGCCGGCGGCACCCTCGCGTTCCTGCGCCGCAGACGAGCAGGCAAGGCCAAGTCGTAAGCTTGACCTGCAGGCCCACCCATGAAGGCGCAGACTTCGTCTCAGTCGGGGTTCGTAGCGGTGACCGGCCGGGAGCTGGCCTCACTCTTCGCCATGCCGGCCGCCAGCTGGGCAATGCTGGTGTTCGCCTGCGGCACGGCCCTCTCGGCGGCGCTGCAGCGCCTGCTGCTCGAGCACGATCCGGGCACGCAGCGCCTGATCGAGCTCGATCTCGGCGAGATGTTCGCCACCGTCGCTGTCGTCGCGCTCGTGCTCTTCTCGCGCAAGACGCGGTCCGCGCTGCAGCCGATCGACCTCGCTTTCCTCTGCGTCTGCGCCCTGCCCTGGCTCCTGCCCGAGGCCCACGCGGTCTATGCCGGCATGACGATTGTTGCCCTTTGGCTGATCGCCCGGCGCGCCCACGATCGCTTATTGGTCGAGGTCGGGCAGGTCTGGCTCGCCCTTTCCCTGTGCGAGCTGTGGAGCAAGCTCGCCTTTAAGCTGTTCTATCCCCTTATCGCCCCCGCCGAGGTAGCCTTCATGGCCTGGGTCGGGCGCTCGGCCATCCCAGGCCTGTATGCCAGTGGCCTCTACCTGAGCGGCCGCCCGGGCTGGTCAATCGTCATGCTGGAGGGCTGCTCAGCGTTTCACAACCTGTCGCTGGCGGCTCTCATCTGGCTGTGCGTGCTCAGGATCGCCGGCCGGCGGGCCACCCGTGGGGCGGCCGCAGCCCTGGCGGCGAGCGCCGCACTCGTCGTGGCGATCAACGTTGCTCGGATCCTGGCCATGCTGCCCTCGCAGGAGGCCTACTCGTTCTGGCACGATGGCATTGGCTCGGTCATCGTCGCCCTCGCGGCTGCCACGGCCTCGGTGCTGCCGATCGTTGTTGTCGTCGAGCGTGCCGTCGGAAGCGAGCCGTGCTCGGCCCCGCCAAAGGCCTGAGGCCGGCCGATCGCGCGGCGTTGGCCGTCCTTTGCCTGCTCCTCGTCATTTCGGTGTGTGGGCGCCTCTACGCCTGCTGTCTGCTCGAGCCGGCTCTGGAACCCACCACTATCGTAGCTGCGAATGCAGACCATTTCCTGCCGCGGGCGGAGGGCCCGCGCCGTGCGGTTCCGGTAGGCGCTTGCGCCGGTCCCGTCATGATCGAGTTCGTAGAGCCTATTTCACACGGCCGGGACACGCTTCTAGTGGCACCGCCCGACCAGGGCGACCGAGTCTTCTACGTATATCAGGGCTGGATTCTGCACGATCCGAATGGCGCGATGAAGCTGAGTGCGCTACACGTCCTGCGTCGCGCGATGGGTCTCGTCGGCCTCGTTGCGGCCAGCGAGCGGGACAAGCTTGCCATGAAGGTCATCGTGCCTGCCGGCTGCAGCGCTTCCCCCAACGCCGTAGTGGCCGCGCTGCCGGGCAAGGCGCGGCCCTGAGTCTCATCACTGCGCCGACCGGCTGCAGCCATTGCGGAAGCGGTGGTCGATGCCATGCCGCCGTAGCGGTTAGATCGCGCAGTATCGCAGATAGTCCATCAGTCCGCTTTCGACGGTGCCTAACAGGCTAACGCCGAATGACCTGAGGTCGAAATCTAGATGGTGGCTCAGGATCGATCCACCTGGTTCATTTTGGAGGATAATGCCTAGAACCGACACTGAGAAGGACATTAATCTCTTTCGCCGACACGCTGAATATTGCAATCTCGTTGATCCCTCAGTCGGAAAAGCCGCTTCAGCTTCGTCACTAACAACCCTGCGGTCTGAGATTTGTCCTGCCCCTCTTGGTGCAAGACGCGAAGACGACGCAACAGAGCGGTGACCTCCGCGTCGGCCGTCACGATGTCAGGGTTCTTTCGCAGCAGTTCTTCGATCCAAAAGTCCGACATGCTCCTACCGAAGCTGTTCGCGGCAGAGACCACCCGTTGCCTCAAGGAGGTCATCATCGCCTCACATCTCACGACTTCGTGAGGTATGGTACTTGCTGTACATGATATCTGTTCGGCATGGGGAAGCCAGCCATGCCTGATGAAAAGCCCGTTGCGACGGCTGTGGCTGTCCGCGAACTGATCGATATCGAGCTCATCGACGGGGGTGACACCGTAGCTGCCCGCTTCATCGCGGCAGATGGCCAGATCGTCGGCGTGGTCATCCCACGAAGGGTGTTTACCGAGTTGCAGGTGACGGTACCTGATGGCTCGGATCGTAAGCGCTAGGCCGGGCTTGTATCGAACAGATGGCCAGCGACCGCTTTGTAGATGCGCCCCTGGCCAATCGGGCGGCTGGGTTGGGTCGGTCCGAGGCCTTCCGCTTTTCCTGTCGGTCGTCTCCGAAGCGCCCGTTCTGCTTCCGGCCAGAATCCGTCGTACAGAATCGTTATGGCGCGCAGAACCGGACGTTCGGCTTGGCGCCCATCCCGACCTTTCAGCACGCTTCGTAGCCATCTCCGAAGCGGACGTCCCGGTAGCTGTATCTACAGGATGGGAGAAGGTGATTCGACTGAGACCGGGTACCGCGCGGCTTAGGCGGATGCCGCCGCGGCCAACAGCGGCGCGCGGACGCGTTTCATTTCCGTGGGCGCAGGCTCGTCAAGTGCAGTCCTCGCCAACCCGCGCGATGGCGCGAACTGCCTCCCGGTCTGGCTTGCCCTGCTCCGTGCGCGGGACCCGCGGCACTGGGAGGAACCGAACTCGCGACGCCATGCCGGGACCATGGACGGCATCGACCGCTCGCTGGCAGGCGAGGACATCCAGGGCGTCCTCCGGCCACGCCTCCACAACCGCGGTCCAGGTCGCGGTCCACAGTTCGTGACGACCACGGCGTACCGAACGGAGGTGACGCCACAGAGGGTGTCCTCGACCATCGTCGGCGTAAGCGTGCGTCCATCGACCGAGAGGGCGTCCACAGCTCGACCGAGAGTATGCAGGCGGCCGGCCGCATCGAGCCGTCTTAGGTCTCCGGAGCGGTACCAGCCATCGTGGAAGGCCGCCGCGTCCAGATCGGGCCGGTTGAGGTAGCCGCTGGCCATCGCGGGCGAACGCACCTCGACCGAGCCCCCCTCTTCGGGAGCCGCGAGGCCACCCTCGCCCCGCCGGAACCTGACCTCGACGCCGGGAAGGATGGGCCCGGCGGAGCCGAAGCTCTCGGCGTCGGAGATGTCGTGCCCAGAGGGCGGCAGGACGCTGATCAAGCCCATCTCGCTGGCCCCGTAGGTGTGGGCGACGACCGGGCCGAGGCGCGCGCGGGCTTGGCGGCGCAGCGTGGGCGGCGCGGACGCCCCGACATGCGTCAGGCAGCGCAGCGACGAGAGATCCCGCCGCGCGACGTCCGGGTGGTCCATGAGCTCAACAATTGCGGCTCGACCAGGAAGAGGTCCGTGATGCGCTCACGCTGAATGATGCCGAGGGTGTCGGCCGGATCGAAGCCGTCCCGCAGCACGACCGTTCCCCCGCCGAGCAAGGTCATGTCGACCAACACTTGGGACAGGTACGCGAGGCGTCCGTTGACGAGTTGACGCCTTTCCGCGGAACTCAGGACGTCGACAATGGCGGCGTAGGCGGCGAATGTGCGCCAACTCCCCTTGAGTACGCCCGTGCTGCCGCCGGAGGAGATCACGACGCCGAGGTCGTCCGGCCTGGCCGCGCAGGCGAACCACTCGGTGGCTTGGGCCCTCGGCCAGCGCATCGAGTGGCCTCGGCCGGAGCCGGCGACGCCGCCTCCGGCCGAGGCCACCCCGATGCCACCATCAACCGGGACGAGCTTCGCGGTCTCGGGGAAGACAACGAGGAGGTCCGGCGCCGTCAATCCCAGGAGTTCCGCCTGCGCGGCCGACGATGCCGTGACAGACAGGAAGGTCGTCGCGGCTGCGATCAAGTTCGCGGCGTAGCGCACGGCGAGGGCCGCCGGACAGTTCGGGGCCAGGAGGGCTAGGAGCGAGCTTCGCCGGATCCCGATGCCGAACAGGGCGCGGGCGTAGCGATGCACGGACGCGAGCAGTTCGCCAGCGGTAACGGTCGCACCGTCGTATCGAAGGGCCGGAGCGGAGATGTTCCGGCTCAGCCGCTTGATCGACTCGGCGACGTAGACCGAGGTGGTCGCCGGGTACCCTGACGGCACGGTGCCGCTCGTCACGACGCGGCCCGCTGTCCGGACACGAAGCGACCGACGGCCGGCCCGCGATAGAAACCGGACAACCGATCTCACCACCGGCGATCATATGTCGGTTCGAAATGTATAGCTTTGCGCCGTTTCGGAAAAGTTTTCGCAAACATCGTGCGGCTCGATGGCTTATGAAGACTTGCTAAGCCAAGCGGTTCGCTGCTTCAGTTCCAAGACGTCACGACGGAGTGGGGCATGAAGCGCACAATCGCGGGCGTATCGATCTGTTTCGGGATGTCCGGCCTGAGCTCGATACCGGCTCAGGCGCTGTCAGTCGTCACCTCTCCCGGCTCCGGCAGCCCGGTCGAGCTCATCGCCGAGATACATCAGCCACCTTCACCGGAGAGCACCCGCCAAAGGTTGCGATAGCCTTCGCCGGTCAGAACGGCATCGGCGGGTCGGCTCGCGTTCCAGTCCACGGCACCCATGGCGTTCAAGCACTGTCGTGCCTTTCCCACCGGGTACTGAGCATCGTCATCCTTTACGGTCGATCGATACAGCTCGGCGAGTTTTTCCGCTGCGCTTCGTGGTGCAGAGTTCATCCGCAATCAGCACGGCCGCCTCCGTACGAACTCCATGATAGATCATCGCAGGAAGCGCATCGAGACGGCGTCGACCCCGCTCGGTCAGCGCGTCGAAGTTCACTCCGGTCATGCGGCTGAGCGCTGAAATACCCCACGTACCATTGTTGACGATCGCTCGATAGAGCACCCTGAAGGGTTCAGCCAGGGCATCAGTATCTGATACATTTATTCCCTTCAAAAATTATTTTTTGGACATCTCTTCAAGAGCGTTGCTCTTGATTAAATCTTAATTGACAATAGATAATAGCGCATTTTCTAAACATTCGCCGCTGTATTTCTCCAGCTCCTCCTTGAGTTGAAGAATCTGCAACATGACTCCGGAGAGATCAGCCATTTTGCCGCTCTTTCCGAACAGGCCTTCCGGTGCCCAGTCGCTCGGCGTGAGCTTCTTCTCCAGATTCTGAAGGCCTTTGAGCGCTTCCCGAACGCCTTCGGGAGAGAACCCGGTCAAGTCTGCGAGGTCGGCAAAGCCGGAATTCTTGGCAAGGTTGCGGGCGTAGCTCTGCGTTGCGTCAAGCAACATGTCTGCCTTGGATCTCGCACTCGGATCGTTGCGCAACGTCGCGTAGCCGTAGGTCTGCCTGAGAAGCTGCTCGGACTTGGCGAGCACCGCGTCGAGGTTCTTCTCGGCCCAAAGATGCGCGACGTAACACCGAAAATCGACCCATTGGGGCGCATAGATGATGGATTGAAGTTCGTTTAGACGTCCGCGGGCCTCGAGATCGTCGATCAGAGAGACCGAGCGTGAGGCCAGCGCACCGGTGTTCCGGCCGACGTACTCGATGAGCTCGCGTCGGGAGGTGCCCTCCGCGAGTCCGACGACACCGACGCTATCGTGCCCGATGTGCCCTGCCCTACCCATTAGATTCCAGAACTCGCGCGGAGACATCTCGATCGAGCGTCCATCTTGCGGAACGTGACGCGATGCCGGGAATATGGACGAAACGGGGAAATTGATGCCTTGCGCGATGGTCGAGGTTGCACACAGACCCTAAGGTGACCGGCCTCGGCAAGCCATTCCATCAGCGTCCTGATCTCGTCCGACAGGCCGGCGTGATGGACTCCGACCCCGTGCTCAAGCGTCGCAATCAGTTCGAAGTCTGCACTGACCTCCGTGCGCAGATAGTCCTGCACGAGCCGAACTTCGTCGGGTTTTCTTGCGAATTCCGGAAGAGTGGCCGCCGCGTGACGGGCCATCGACCAGACGGTGTCGATCCTGTTTGCGACGCCAATGCTGCTACGACCGCGCTCCGACATCACGCAGGCTATCGCTGCCGTCTGCAGGCCAAGTCCGATCTGCGTGCCGCCGATGAGCACCTTGCTCTTCGGAACGTCGATCGGTTTCACGGGACCGGCCGAATGCGTGCCGCGGAGCGGCATGGCCTTTTCAGTGACGGTCAGGCTCTCGAACTGACTGACGCGCAGTGGGAGCAGATCGCCCCGCTGCTGCCTCCGCAGAAGCCGCGCACGGGCCGGCCTGCGGAGGATCACCGGCAAGTCCTCAACGGCATGCTCTGGATCGAAGCGCATGGGCGCATCCTGGGAGGATCTCCCGGCGCGCTATCGTGCTGTGGGAACGGTGTCGAGCCGGTTCTACCGGTGGCGCAAGGCCGGCGTGTTCGACCGGGTGCTGCGGCGGTTGCAGGCGCAGGCGGATGCGCGCGGCGACCTCGACTGGGACCTGCACTTCGTGGACGCCACGGTGGTGCGCGCCCACCAGCACGCCGCCGGGGCACGCCGGTCCGGCGCCGTCGGGGGGTGAGGCGACCGTCGAGGGCGTGGGCGAAGCGCGCGGGCGCAGCCAGGGTGGCTTCTCGACCAAGCTGCATCTGCGTGCCGAGGGCGGGGGTAAGCCGATCACGGCGGTGCTGACGGCGGGCGAGCGCCACGAGCAGTTTGCGTTGAATGCGCTCATGGACAAGGGCGCGGTGCCACGTCCAGGGCGAGGCCGCCCGCGCCTACGTCCCCGCCGGACGGCAGGCGACCGGGGCTACTCCAGTCCGCCGGCCCGTTGTCGCCTCTGACAACGCCGGGTCGAGCCGGTGATCCCCACCCGCAAGGATCAGCCCCGCCAGCTCGATTTCGACAAACCCGCCTACCGCCAGAGCAACAAGGTCGAGCGGTTGATCGGCCGGCTCAAGCAGTATCGCCGCATCGCCACCCGCTACGAGAAGCTAGCCGCAAACTACCTCGCTATCGTCACGCTCGGCATGACGATGCTCTGGCTCAGATGACTTTGCAGAGACGCCCTAGTGGCGCGCCATCTCGATCGTGCGCTGATCCAGGCCTGCGCGGGTTCGCCGGGCTGCGCGACGGGCGGCGCATGCACGACCTGATGTCGAGCGCGCGGTACCGGGCGCTCTGGCCGCACCGCGCGCTGTCCCGCTCGGGCGCGATCGCGTTCGCCAATACGGCGACCGGCTCGCGCGAGGGCATGCCATTCGCCACGCTGACCGCGAGCCGCGGCGACCGGGTCATCATCGACGATCCCCGCTTCACCGAGATGGTCGAGACCGAGCGCGAGCGGACGCTGCGGATCTTCCGCGAATCGGTGACGACGCGCCTCAACGACCCGGCGCTCCGCGATCGTGGTAATCATGCAGCGCCTGCACGAGCGCGACGTAACGGGCGAGATCCTGCGGCTCGGCCCGGGCTACGTTCACCTGATGCTGCCAATGGAGTTCGAGCCGGACCGCGGCTGCCGGACGCCGAGCTTTGCCGATCCGCGCACGCTCGACGGCGAATTGCTGTTCCCGGAGCGCTTCCCGCGTACGCGCCGAGCGCGACAAGATCCCGCTCGGCGCGTACGCGGTGGCAGGCCAGTTCGAACAGAGGCCCGCCCCGCGCGAGGGCGGGCTGTTCGACCGGTCGACCTTGTGCAGAACGTCCGAGACGCTCCACGGTCCCGCGCTCACTGAAATCGAGACGGTCGCGGGCTCCGATTCAACGACCGCGCCACCCACCAGCCCTGACCTCGGCCACGGTGCGCCACCGCGTCTCCGTCGGAGGCCTCATGCCCGAGCTGTCCCTATCCTGCCGCTGACGAAAGTCGATGCGGCCAACCAGCTCGACTACGACCTGGCTGATCGTCGCTCATCAAGGTCGGCCCTCGCGACGATGGAGGGCGATCAGCCCGGGCCGCGCCATCTCGTCGGCCTCGCGGTCACGAAGGGGGGTGAGGGTGACACCGGCGCCTCCGAAACATCCTCAGCGGGGGCGATCCGCGACCACGTGGCCAAGATGAGCCCGGAGTCGCGCGGATTTTCTGATCAAGGTCTCGCACCAGATCCCGCAGCAAGTCGCGCGCTGATGCGCTCGCACCCGCCCTCTGCGGACGGTCGCCCGCGACCACGTGTGATCCCATCGTGTTAAAGGAACGCATCAATGCTCTTCTCGAAAGCGGCGGCATCATGAAACGGTTAATGCGGCAATGAATGCCAGTATATAGACATTTCATGTCGAAGATTCTACAATTAAACGTCTGCTAACGCTCCGCGCCGTAAATCCTGCACCCAAGCCGCTGCGTCGCAAAATTAATTCTCTAGATATCTGTGGTCCACTATGAGATCTCCAAACCCAAGCGCCTCCTTGGCGTGCAGGAGAGGAGAACCTCTGTGGCATCAGCATACGTGATCGGCGGGATCTTAGTGCTCGGCGCGCTCACGGGCGCAGCAGATGGAGCGATAGCTGCCTGCAACGTCCAATTACATATAGCGAACACATGTCTGGGCAATTTCAAGTCCGCGACAGGCCGTGGCAGCGATCTTTTGAAATCGACGGAGGAGCGCATCGGCGCCGATGTGAAGATGGGGGCTTGTTCATCCACTGACCGGGCCGAAATCGGCCGCGCCTCGTGGAATGCCGGTGAGAGGGCAATGCAGCTCTCTCAAGATGGGCAGCTCAAATCGACCAGTGAGGTCCAAGAATTTTGTCTCAATCATGCTCGAAAATTTTCCAATTGAAATTATATATATTATGCGGACGACAAATAACTTTCTATAATACAGTTATAACTGTAATTTTCATTGCATTGCCGTGGAGCAAATTTGTAAATTACTATTTCCCGCCTGTCCGCTGCACGACAGACTTGCTGTTTGAGAATGCGCTGCCAGCTCGCGGCCAACTCAGACAGGGTCACTTCGTTCGTCGAAGGCAGTCCCACGTCTGGGTCGAGGCTCCTGAGGTTTATGGTCGCCTTCGGCACCTACGGCTTGCTGTGGAAAGCATACAGGATGACGTGCAACTCCGACGGCCGGACCGTCTCCACGAAAGCACGGCCGAGCGACCTGACGAGCCGCGCTACACCCGCGTCAATCGGCCAGCGACCGGGTGAAAGCTCGGATGCTGCCACCCTCGGTAAGATCGACTTCGTCAAAGCCTCCGCACGGCTCGGCGCGGAGGCGCGCTAAATGATCTCCGGGCTTTTGCCGAACATCCGCGACCATACCCCGCCTGCGATAGCCGACTTGTCGAGGTCGTGGATGTCCTGGCTGTAGCGGCCTGTGTAGAGCTTGACGATCATGCGGTCGCGGCATTCGCCCTCCAGCTTGAACCTGAATTTCACGCTGACCGGCTTGCCCGCCTTCGGAGCCGCGACCTTCTCGACTGTGCAGCGCAGGTGCGGGAAGGCGTCCATCTCGACCCACATGTAATCACCGGTGCGCAGGCCCGGGGGCGTGGCGAACTCAGCGATTCCCCCGTCCAGCGAGAGACTGACGATGCGCGCCTCGCGGTACGTCTCACTCACACCGAGCACGCGTGCGCGCTCGTTCGTGGAGAAGGACTCTACGAGGGGACGTGGCTTCTCAAAGCAGATCAGCGCAGCGATCATCAGAACCACGATATTGATTACCGCCCAGTAGGCTGACACCACCGAGAACTCGCCCTCACCGATCCGCGACCATTCGGGTACGATGTTGACGATAAGACCGAGCGACGTGATCGCGATCAAGGAGGCGATCCAGAGGAACGTGTAGGCGTCGAACTCGGACTCCTCATTGCCCGAGCCCTTCGGCGTCACCTTGAAGGGCACGCCGAAGGGCTTGATCAGGCTGGAGAGCACGACGGGCAACATGCGGAAAGTCGCGAAGGTGCCGACCGCCGAAGAGATCAGGGGCAGGTACCGCGTCGGCGTGAGCCAGCCCATCAGCAGGAAATAGCCGACCAGCACAGGAAGCTGGTAGCGCACGATGTCCTCGGTGCCGGTGAAGTAGAGCGGCGCCGATCCCGTCCACAGGTAGACGGCGGGCACGATCAGGATCACGAAGCGGACGGTGTACTGAACCAACCAGGACAGGGGTATGAACATCACCCGCTGGAACAGGTTGAGGCCAGGACCGCGCAGCGGGCCGTTATGGAGGTAGATCGTCTGGATGCCGCCCCGGCACCAGCGCCCGCGCTGCACGAAGTAGCCCTTCAGGTTCTCGGCCGCCAAGCCCATCGACAGCCGCTCGTTGAGGTACCGGGTCTTGTAGCCTTTGTTGAGCATCGCGAGCGTGGTGAGCAGATCCTCGGTGATCGAGTCGTGCGGGAAGCCGCCGATCGCGTCGATGGCGGCCCGCCGAGCGATGGAGCAGGACCCGCAGCAGAAGCTCACGTCCCAGGCATCGCGGGAGGTGGCCATCTCGTCGAAGAACAGCCGCTGCTCGTCGGGCCAGACCTTCTCGAGATTGAGGTTCGACTGTACCGGGTCCTTGTTGAAGAAGTGCTGCGGCGTCTGAACGATGCCGATGGTCGGGTCCCGGAAGAAGGGCAGCGTGCGGCGCAGGAAATTGCGGTACGGCACGAAGTCGGCATCGAAGATCGCGACGAAGGCACCCGACGAGACCTTCAGGCCGTTGTTCATGTTCCCCGCTTTGGCGTGGCTGTTGTCCGGGCGCGTGACGTGGATCGCGCCCTTCGACTCACAATAGGCGCGCAACCAGTCGCGGCGCTTGTCGTCGAGGACATATATTTTCAGCTTGTCTCGCGGATAGTCGAGCGCGAGAGCCCCGACGATGGTCCGTTCCAGAACATCCAGAGGCTCGTTGTAGGTCGGAATGAACACGTCGACGGTGGGCAGGCTGTCAGGGCGGGTGGCGAAGAACGATTGCTCCAGGCGGTCGGCCTCGGCGTGCCGATCGACGTAGCGGCTCATCGCCACCAGGAAGAGCAGGATGTCGGCGAAGGCACCCATTTCGACGCAGAACACGAACCACGTCCAGAAGAAGCCGAAGCTTCGATCCGCTGGGTAGGGCAAGACGGTGTGGAAGAAGCGCCACCAGAGATAGCGCACGGCGACGAGCAGCACGAAGGCGCAAGTCACCGCGCGCGTCCACGTGCGATCCCGCGGCCAGTTCAGGGCGAAGATAAAGAAGAAGGCCGCTACGAAAAGCGTCGGCCCGAGGCTCACGAGATGCTGAACCACAGGCCCTTCACCCAATTCATGACCGGATCGAGGGCGGTTTGAAGGGACGACCCGGCACGCGCGAACCGAACTTGAACCGTGCGACCCACCTGGCAGAAATTGGCGTAATCGGTCTGCATATCGCTCGGGTCGAGCGCGACCCGGATGCGGGCATTCTTGCCCCGGCTTTGCGGCGGGATCGCTGCCAGCACCACCTCTTCGACGGCGGCTGCCGACCCGCGCACCGACAAAACACGACCAGGGATCACCTGGGACGTTCCGAGCAGCCGTACATCGGCGCTGTCGCCCGGCTTGATCTCATCGTAGTTCACCTCGTCCACGAGGATGTCCACGAACAGGTCGCGACAGTCGAGCAGGCGCATCAACTCGTTGCCGACCAGCACGTTTGAGCCAGCCACGACGTTGTTGCGCCAGATGACACCCTTGAACGGAACCTGCACCGCGACGAAGGAGAGCCGGTCGTTCCGGGAGCGCTCCAAAGAAAGCTGGAGGCTCAACTGCTGGGTGCGAGCTTTCTCGATCCGGATCTGCGCCTCGACGTTGGCGAGCTGGATCGTGACCTCGTCGATACGCTGCTGCGAGTAGGGTACGTCATTGCGGCCCTCGCCGACGAAGGTGCCGCGCTTGAGCGCATCCAACTGGCGCTGGAGCCGCTCCAGCTCGGCCTTGGCGATGTTCTGCTCACTGCCGGCGCCGACTGAGGCGGCGCGGGCTTGTTCGACCGAACTCCCTGCCACCACGCCGGTCGCGCCGAGCGTCTGCTTGCGCGCAAGGTCCGCCTCGGCGGAGGTCTTGTTGGCCTGCGCCGTCGCGATGCGCTGCTGACGGATGATGATCTCTTGCTGAATGCTCACTATGCTCGCCTGCTGGTACTCTCTGAGGCGACCGATCAGATCAGTTTTGAGTGCAGATAGATCCTTCGCTTGCAGCTCGAGTGCCCGCAACTTTTCCTTGGATGCAGCCAAGTCAGCATCTAATTGCGCCTCGGCGGTTCGCGCGATGCGGCCATTGTTGATGAAGAACACCGAGGTATCCTCGGGCAGCGCCGACCCGACCTTAGGCGGCGTATCGGAGACCACGCCCTCGATGGGCGCCGACACGACGGCGAAGCGCGCGTTCACGGTGCCGTCTAGGCTGGTGTAGCCTGTGAAGCTTGGAAGGACTGCTAGGATGGCAGCACTCAGGAGGAGCACGCCGACCAGCACGCGCATCCAGCGACTGTTCCAGGGCATTCGGCGCCTCAGTTTTGTATGATTGTTTTCAGATCCGGTATCGCTTCTGTCCGTATCGAGCACAACTACGCGAATTAGGCGCCAGTTCCGCCTCGAGATACATCCGGCGAGCTTTGAATCGCGCTCCGAATCTCCGAGATTGCTATAGTTCATGGACTATTAATTTGAAGCTCCGGAGCCGGCCCCGCGCTGATTGGGACGAGTTTGCGGGTAGCGCGTCGGTAGGTGAAGGAGCTTGCTCATGCCTTCGCCCCTGTTTCTGGACCTGCGCGAACGTGTTACGGCTGCCGTGGTGGCGGGTGCCTCCTGACGCTGCGCCGCGGCCCGCTGCGCGTCCTCGGCGACGGCGTTTCGCCTCGGAGAGAGCGACGTCGGCGCACTGCATCAGCTCTTCAGGGCTCGACCGATCCTCGCATCCGCTCAAATTAAGGCTGCAGCCAATGGAAGCGGCGCACTCGTTGAGCGCGTACGGTCTTTCGATCTCGGCGATGATGTCTTCTGCAAGGCGTGCGGCCGAATCGGAACCCGATCGGACAATCATCGCCATCTCGTTCGTCACTGAAGGCTCGCGATGCCGGACAGGTCTCCCGCCCGAGGCCCTGTTCGCGCATCCTCGCGGAGGATGACAGCGTGATCGAGCTATGCCGGAGCCGGCACGTCATCCGCGGGTTATATGCCGGCATCGCAACGGGCGGGTCACCCCGATAGGCAGGCACGCGAGAACGACATGAACGGGGGGCTCGAATTGACCGGTGACGAGTGGACGTTGGCGAATTTCACCGGCGCGATTCACCGGGGCGGCGTCGGCCTCTGGGCGTGGTCGCCGACCCAACGGGTAGCCCAGCTCGACAGCCTGTGTCGCGAGTTCTGGGGCGTCTCCGGAGCCGTCGTCGACATCGACGTGCTGTTCGCGCGCGTCAACGCCGCCGATCGCAGTGCGATGGTGAAGGAATGGGCGGCCAGTGAGCGGGACCCGCATCCTTACAGCTTCGACTTCCGTATTGGCGAGGGTGCGGACGCGCGCTGGATCTCGGCGCGAGGTGTCGGCGGGGACGCCGGTCGGGTCGGGGAATGGGTTCAAGCCATTTTCCTCGACATCACGGACCGCAAGCGGGCCGAGGAGGCCGAACGGCTTCTAACCGCTGAACTCGCGCACCGGGTCTCGAACATGTTCACCGTAGCCCGGGCACTGACTTCCATCGTCGCCCGAGACGCAACGTCGGCGGCGCTTTTCGCGGAGGACCTGTCGCGGCGGTTCGGCGTGCTGCACGAGGCGACCGTCCTGGCAACACGCGCTCAGCAAGGCGAGAGCGGGAACGTCTCGATGGGCATCCTCGCCGAGCGCATCTTGGCGCCTTATAGGCACGGCAACAATATCGAGATCGACATCGATGACGCCGTGGTTGCCACCCAAGGCAAGGTCAACGACTACGCGATGATCTTTCACGAGCTCGCCACCAATTCGGCCAAGTACGGGGCCCTTTCGGGCGGCGGGACCCTCAAGGTTCAGGGACAGATGGCCGCCGATGGGATGCACGTGACGTGGCGAGAGCGGTCAGCGCCTTCGGAGGTGCCTAAGGCCGATGGAACCGGGTTCGGGTCGCGGCTACTCAAGCAGACCATCGAGCGAAGCCTGGGCGGTCGCTTCGAGCGCGCCATCGACGGGAAGGGCCTGCGCTTCGCGATGGTTATCCCGCAAACCTGACGCGTGAACCACGCAAGGTGCCGCGCCGGCGACGTCGTCCGGCCGGCGGTACGTATGCCCTCGGCCGCCGTTTCATGGCGAATTTTGGCCCACCGCCCGGCATCCGCTTCTCAGATCTGACACCCGAAACCGGAACAGCAGGACTCTCCTCGTCGCGGACGGCGCGAAGCTTTCGTGCTGGGGTACGACTGGTGCCTTCGGCCGCCAAGTTGACAGCTCAGTGCTCGAATCGCAGCGCAGAAGCGAAGCACCGCAATCTCTATGTCGGGGATTCGAGTCCCTCCCTCGCTACCATCGAATCCAGCCCGCCTGGTTCCACACACGGCGGCCTTTCCGGGCGCCGACTCAACCAGAGGCACGAACTTTTCGGCAGTTCCGCACCCCTGAGCCTCAGCCGACGGGGCCGGCATCGAGCGACACCCGGAAGCGCATCCGCACCACGCCCGCGTCGTCGCGGACCGCCGCGATGTAATCCTGACGCCCGGGCCGGTCGGAGAGCCCCTGGGCGATGCGCGTCATGATCTTCACAGCCTGCGAACGGGCGGCTTCGAGACTGGGCAGGTCGTAGCCGTCCTTGTCGCGGACCAGTTCGGTTCCGTCGTGCAGATCGATGAAGAAGCGGGGCATGGGCGGCTCGGCGGGGGGATCCGTCAGCCACGCTAAGCAGTTTCCGCACCGGTCCACGTACCCCTTTTCGGCATGTCGCCGTCGCGGCGATCCCGCGCTGGAGCCGGGGCCGTCGCGGTCTCAGGACATGCCGAACCCGGCCGTCCTAGCGGTAGTCGCCCGGCGTCAGGCCGTGCCGGGCCATCTTGTCGTAGAGGGTCTTGCGCGGCAGGCCGAGAGCCTCGGCGGCGGCGCGGACATCGCCGCCGGCCATGATCAGCTCGTCGCGGATCAGTTGGCGCTCGAAGCGATCGACCTGATCGGCGAGGCTGCCGGCCGCCAGCTCGGCGGCGGGCTGCGCCGTCGCGGCGAGCCCCAGCGCGCAGCGCTCGGCAAAATGGCCGAGCTCGCGGACGTTGCCCGGCCAAGCGTGTCGGCGCAGGTGATCGCGGATTGCCGCCGTGACCGGCGGCACCGGGCGCCCGAACTTCTCGGCGGCGCGGCGCAGGAAATGCTGGAAGAGCAGCAGCACGTCGTCCCCGCGATCGCGCAGGGGCGGGATCGTGATCGTGATGACGTTGAGCCGGTGGTAGAGGTCGTCGCGGAAGGTGCCCTGCGCGGCCGCCTGCCCGAGATCGACCTTCGTGGCGGCCACCACCCGCATGTCGACCGGCCGCACCTCGTTGGTGCCGAGCGGTTCCACGGTTCGCTCCTGGAGCACCCGAAGGAGCTTGACCTGCAGCGGCAGCGGCATGCTCTCGATCTCGTCGAGGAAGAGCGTACCGCCCTGCGCGTGCTCGATGCGGCCGACGCGGCGCTTGAGGGCCCCGGTGAAGGCCCCGGCCTCGTGCCCGAACAGCTCGCTCTCGACGACGCTGTCGGGCAGTGCCCCGCAGTTCATCGCCACGAGGTTCCGCTCGGCGCGACGGCTCCACCGGTGCAGGGCGCCCGCCACAACCTCCTTGCCGGACCCGGTCTCGCCGAAGACCAGCACGTCGACATCGGCCCGCGCGACCTCGCGCACCAGGGCGCGCAGCCCCACGATCTCCGGGGACGTCCCGAGGAAAGCCGGATCCTCCCCGGTGGCCGCGTCGAGCCGGGCCCGCAGCGCCCGGTTCTCCATGACGAGCCGGCGCCGCTCGAGCGCCCGGCGAACGGACCCGACGAGCGCTTCGGCGGGATAGGGCTTGGCCAGGAAGTCGTACGCACCCTCCTGCATGGCGGCCACCGCCATGCGGATGTCGCCGTGGCCGGTGATGAGGATGACCGGCAGGTCGGGATCGACCCGGCGCAGTCGCGCCAGGAGGGCGACGCCGTCGAGCCCCGGCAGCCGCACGTCGGTGACGACCACGCCGGGCGGCGCGGCCAGGATCGCCGCGAGCGCCGGCTCGGCGGCCGCGAAGGTCTCGACGGTGAAACCTTCGAGTTCCAGGCTCTGGCCATTGGCCCGGCGCACGTCCGCCTCGTCATCGACGAACACGACGCGCTCGGTCTCCGCCTGCGCGTCTGCCGATCCGTTCACGGTGTCGCTCCCACGGGCTTGCCCACGCTCGGGACCGCGTCCCCCGCCCGGATCAACTCCATCCGGAAGACCGTCCCGGCGCCGTCGCCGCCGGCCAGGATCAGGTTCCCGCCGCAATCCTCCACGATCCCGCGGGATATGGCGAGGCCCAGGCCGAGGCCGTCCGCCTTGGTCGTGAAGAACGCGTCGAAAACCTGGCCGCACACCTCCGCGGGGATCCCGGGCCCGGTATCGGCCACCTCGATCGCGACCCGCTCGCCGCTCTCGACGAGGCGCAGGCAGACGCGGGCCTCCGCGCGCCCCGCCACAGCGTCGATGGCATTCTGCAAGAGGTTGACCAGCACCTGCTCCAGCCGCGGACCGTCTCCGAGGACGCGTAGCTCCGGGGCGGGCCGGTCCGCCTCCAGCAAGACCTGGAGCGCGGCGGCGCGCGCCGCCACGAGTTCCAGCGCGTTCGCCACCACCTCGCGCAGTAGCACCGGCTCCCGCCGCGGCGAGGCGCGCCGGGCGAAGCCCTTGAGCTGCCGCGTGAGGCCGGCGATCCGGTCGGTGAGCCGCCCGATGGCGGCGGCGTTCTCGGCCGCGTCCTCGCCCCGACCGCGGCGAATGAGGATCGCGGCGTTGTCCGCGTAGGAGCGGATCGCCGCCAGCGGCTGGTTGATCTCGTGGGCCATGCTGGCCGCGAATTGGCCCAAGGCGGCGAGCCGGCCGGCCTGCGCCAGTTCGCGGCCGAGGCGCTCGCGCTCGGCCTCGGCGCGCTGCCGCTCAGCGATCTCGGCGCGCAACTGGGCGTTGGTCTCACGCAGCGCCCGCGTGCGCGCCTCGACGCTGGATTCCAGCTCCGCCCGGCGCGCCGCGGCCTCGGCGAGCCGGGCCCGTGTCCGGCGCCCCCGATCGGCCAGGGTGAAGAGTCCGTACCCGGCGAGCGCCGTGACCAGGGCCGCGATGATCCAGGCCTGCAGGCGCTCCCGCTCGACGGCGGTCCCGACCGGCGTCAGTGTCCGCAGTTGCCAGTCCGTGCCGGGCACGGGCGCCTGCGACTGGATGGCGGTCCAGGCCGGGACCGACCCGCGTCCGACCCGCACCACGTCCGGTTCGCCCGCGACCGGATGGATCGGCAGCCGCTCGAGGCGCGCGGCGCCGAATTCCTGTCCCGCCTCGATCCGTGCGCGTTCGGCCGCGTCGACGGCGTGGAGGGTGTCGAAGCGCCAGTTCGGCTCGCTGGTGACGAGGACGATGCCCCGGGCATCGGTCACGAAGGTGACCTCGCGGGCGGCGCGCCAAGCCGCCTCGACCGCGTCGAACTCGACCTTCACCACCACCACGCCGGTCCCGGCCCCGATCCGGCGCGCGAGGTACAGGCCCGGCCGACCGCTGACTGTTCCCAGGGCGAACTGGGATCCGGCCCCGCCGGCCAGAGCCTGCTTGAAATAGGGGCGGAAACCGTAGTCCCGGCCGACGAAGCTGCGATCCTCCCCCGCGTTGCTCGCCGCGACCGAGAGACCGTCGGCGCGGATGACGTAGATGACCGCTGATCCGGTGGCGGCCGCGACCTGGGCGAGCCGCCGATCGACACGATCCAGGAGGTCGCGTCCGGGATCGGGGCCGACCGCGGCGGCGACCTCGGGGTCGGCGGCGAGCGCTAGCGGCAGGGACGCTTGCTTCTGCATCTCCGCGAGCAGCACGCCGACCTGCAGGCCGATCGCCGAGCGGGCGCCGCGCCGCAGGTCCGACAGGGCCCAGCGCTCTGCGGCCCGGCCGGCGAGCCACGCCGCCACGAGGATCGCGCAGAGCCCGACCAAGACGGCGAGGCCCCGGCGCGAGGGCTTGCCCTGGCCGGACAGCGTCAGCGCGCTCAACGGCGGCCGGCCTGTCCGGGAATCCGGACCGTTCCGGCTGGCCGCGTGCGAGAATCCGCATTCTGGCGCGCCTCGCCCACCGCCGCCTTCAAGAAAAAGCTCATCTTAATCAGCTGGTTAAAGAAAAGTAGCGGCCGGCGTCCGAGTGGCATGCCGGTTGCCATTCCCGTCACGTAACGCAGCCATGTCGCCAGTGAACGGCTGCGCGCCGAAAGGCCAACAGCAAGCGCGGACACCGTCGGCTCACGCCGACGCAAGCCGCCCCATCCGAAGCTCGCGACAGGGAGAACGCCCCATGGCTGCCGTGCCATCACCACTCACCGCCCCGCATCCGCCCGCCAGACCGAAGCCGCTGTACCGGACGCTCTACTTTCAGGTCCTGGTCGCCGTCGCGATCGGCATCCTGCTCGGACATTTCTACCCGCAGCTCGGCGCCGAGTTGAAGCCGCTGGGCGACGCCTTCATCAAGCTGGTCAAGATGATCATCGCCCCGGTGATCTTCCTGACCGTCGTCTCCGGCATCGCCGGCATGACCAATCTCGAGAAGGTCGGCCGGGTCGGCGGCAAGGCCCTGATCTACTTCCTGACGTTCTCGACGCTGGCGCTGATCGTCGGCCTCGTCGTCGCCAACGTGCTCCAGCCGGGCAACGGCCTGCACATCGACCCGAAGTCCCTGGATCCGAAGGCGGTCGCCACCTACGCCGGCAAGGCGAAGGAGCAGAGCATCGTCGACTTCCTGATGAACATCATTCCCACGACGGCGGTCGGCGCCTTCGCGGGCGGTGAGATCCTGCAGGTGCTGTTCTTCTCGGTGCTGTTCGGTTTCGGCCTCGCCTTCCTGGGCGACCGCGGCAAGCCGGTGCTCGACATCATCAAGGTCCTGTCCGAGGCGATCTTCGGCGTCGTCAACATCATCATGAAGGTCGCCCCAATCGGTGCCTTCGGCGCGATGGCGTTCACGATCGGCAAGTACGGGATCAGCTCGCTCGCCAACCTCGCCTACCTCGTCGGCGCCTTCTACCTGACCTCGGCGATCTTCGTTCTGGTCGTGCTCGGCGCGGTCGCCCGCTACAACGGCTTCTCGATCATCAAGCTCATCCGCTACATCAAGGAGGAGCTGCTCCTCGTGCTCGGCACGTCGTCGTCCGAGTCGGCGCTGCCCTCCCTGCTGGAGAAGATGGAGCGGGCTGGCTGCTCGAAGCCGGTCGTCGGCCTCGTGGTGCCCACGGGCTACTCGTTCAACCTCGACGGCACCAACATCTACATGACCATGGCTGCGCTGTTCATCGCCCAGGCGACCGACACGCCGCTGAGCCTCGGCGAGCAGGCGCTGCTGCTGCTCGTCGCCATGCTGTCGTCCAAGGGCGCCGCGGGCGTGACCGGCTCGGGCTTCATCACCCTCGCGGCGACGCTCGCCGTGGTGCCCTCCGTGCCGGTGGTCGGCATGGCGCTGATCCTCGGCGTCGACCGCTTCATGTCGGAGTGCCGCGCGCTGACGAACTTCATCGGCAACGCGGTGGCCTGCATCGTCGTGGCGCGCTGGGAGAACGAGGTCGACGAGGCCAAGCTCGCCGCGGCCCTGTCCGGTCAGACCCTGGCGCCGCTCGCGCCCGCGCCGGCTCTCCAGCCGGCCGAGTGACAAGTCGGCGGCGCGGGCCGCGCTTCGGCGAGGCCCGCGCACATCGTGCGGAACACAGATCGCGCCGCGCCCCGGAGGGATCCGCGGCGCGGCGCCCGTACGTCGGTGCGCGACGCAGCTGCGGCGGAACGCCGTCAGGCAGCGTTGAGGGTGTGGGGCGCGAAGGCGGCGACGACCGGCCGGAAGGCGCCGACGATCGCCGGGTCGAGCCGTCCCGCCATGCCCTCCAGGATCGCGTAGGCCGCCTCGCTGGCCATCGGCGGCTTGTAGGGCCTCTGCTCGATCAGGGCCGCGTGGATGTCGCAGACGGTGACCAGACGGACCAGGTCGGGGATCTCGTCGCCCTTGAGGCGGTCCGGATAGCCCGATCCGTCGAGCATCTCGTGGTGCGACCGGACCACGTGCAGCATCTGCTGCTCGAAGCCCTGATCGACCAGCATGCTATAGCCCTTCTCCGGATGGAGCCGCATGACGGCCAGTTCGGCGTCGTCGAGCCGCCCCGGCTTGTTGAGGATCGCGGCCGGGATATGGATCTTGCCGACGTCGTGCAGCAGGGCCGCCTTCGTCAGGCGATGGCGCTCCTGCTCGCCGAGGCCGAGGCTCGCCGCGAAGGCCGCCGCCAGCCCGGCGACGAGCAGGCAGTGCTGGTGCGTGGCATCGTCGAACTGCCGCACCGCCCGGACCCAGTCGCGGATCCCGGTCTCCCGGATCGCGAGGTCGATGGCCTGGGTCCCGTTGTCGATGACCTCCGGCGTGATCGGCTGATCCGGCACGAAGACCGAGGCGTAGAAGCCGCGCGCCGCCGCGGCCGTCCGTAAGGCGCAGGCGGGCACAGGCTCATCCGAGAAGGCCGCGACGCGCGCGGGTGCGCGCGACGCACCCAGCGTCTCCCGCAGGCGATCCGTGTCGAAGGGCGCGCAGAGCGTGTGCGTCGCGCCGAGGGCGACGCCCAGGAGCCGGGTCCGCGGGCTGTCCGTTTGGAGCAGGATGATGAGTGGGACGCCGTGCCGGACCTCGGCCAGACGGCGGCGCAGACGCTCGACGGAGGCCGATCCGAGGTCGAGGACGTCGGTGACGATCGCGGTCGCGCTGCCGAGAGGCGCCTCCGCGGCGCGCAGGTCGTGGACCTCGCAGGACAGGCCGTCGGAGAGATCCTGCGCCAATCCCTGGCTGCGCGCGGGATCGTCCGTGATGAGAAGTATCCGGCCCATCGGCACGCCTTCCGGACCGTGCCTTACGGGAACATCGCGTCGACCGTGTCCTGCGAGACCGAGGCGTCGCCGGGCAGGACGGGACCATTGAGCAGGGCCGCCTCACCGCTGCGCCTGTCGGGTGGCGGGCTCGTCGGCACCGACGCCTCGCCGGGCCCGGACCAGGCCCGTAGCATCTCGCCGATCCGCTCCTCGACGAGCACGATGGTGCGCACGACCTTCGAGATGCGCTGGCCGGTGAGGTCCTGAAAATTACAGGCCTCGAAGATGGTCTGCATCTCGATCTGGATCGCCGCGGCGTCGGCCCTGTTGGCGTCCTCGCCCGATCGCCGCACGATTCCGCGCGCGAGCGTGTCCACCTTCTCCGAGGCCGTCAGGATCGCGTTGGTGGCGTCTTCCGTGCCCTGCACGACGGCGTGGAGTTCGTCGCGGGCCCGGCTCGTCTCCTGTTCCTGCCGAAGTTCGGCGATCTCCTGACGGGTCCGCGCGATCGCGTCGGAGATCGACAGGAGCTGGGTTCGCAGGAGCCCGACCCCCTCTTCGATGGAGACAACGTCCGGCAGAGCACGGGCCATGATCGGGGATCGCCAGGCGGTTTATAGTGGCTCGCGAAAATATCGGCGATCTCTTAAGCTGCGCTTAATGCGATTTATCTCGATTTGGTTACCTATCTGCCAGGGAGATCACGACTTTAAAACGGCCTATTTCCGAACAGGGCGCCGCTCAAATCGCGTCGCTCGCGCACATTGTCTCGTGAAGTCGGAGAACAGGTGCTCACGTGTCCGTTACTTCGGCGCCGAACGGCGCTATTCCAGCGAAGCCCTGCTGCGTGACCGGGAACGCGATGTTTTCAACTGTTGGTTGACGATAAGAGACTATACCGTCATCTGCCGCGCAGGATTGTGGTGAGGAAGAGTCGACTTTGAGCAGTGATGCGCGGAGAAAAGTAAGCTTTTGATGCTTCATCGAGCTCGGTGGTTCCAACTTCGAGCTGGGATGTGAGCACGGCAATCCGAGCGGCGTGGCGCTCGCTCGTCATCCGGGAGCTGGCCTCGCGGTACGCGCAGGCCCGCGATGGTGCGACGGCCGTCGAGTTCGCTCTGGTGGCTTTGCCGTTCTTCGCACTGGTCGGGGCCTGCCTCGAGAACGGGATCGTTTTCTGGGAGCAGGAGATCCTGCAGCAGGCGGTGTCCGACGCCAGCCGGCAGATCTACACGGGCGCGTTCCAGACGACGAATGCGGGCACAACCGACACCGCGACGCTGATGAGCCGCTTCCGCACGGCGATCTGCACGCAACCGAATGGCACCCCCCGGGTGACGATCTTCACCTGCGCCAACGTCCGGGTCAGCGTGACCAAGGTGGCCGACTACGACTCCGCCAATCCGGTCTCGCCCGTCGCGGCCAACGCCAGCGGGGCGAGCGACTGGAATCCGAACTTCGCCGGCTACGCGTGCGCCGGAAACTCGGCCATCGTGGTCGTGCAGGCCGCCGTGGATATCCCGGTCTTCTTCCCTCTGCTCGGTGCCGGTGTGCCCAATCTGCCGAACAAGCGGCGAGTGCTACAGGCCGCGACGGTGTTCAAGGTGGAACCGTACACCGCACCGTCGGGGTGCTCTTGATGGACGGTCTGCCGGTCCGCCTCAGCCGCTTTCGCCGCGACGAGCGCGGGATCGCCGCCGTCGAGTTCGCGCTCGTCCTGCCCCTGCTGATCATCCTGTACTTCGGCACCGCCGAGCTGACGCGCGTCGTCGACGCGACCCGGAAACTGACCCTTTTCGCGCGCACGCTCGGCGATCTGTCCGGTCGCATGGACAATGCCCTGGCGACGCAGGACGGGATGACGAAGATCGCCGGTGCGGCGACCGCGATCCTGCGCCCGCTGGACGCATCCGGTTTGCAGATCGTCGTCAACGCGATGGGCGTGGAGTCGATCAACGGGACGCTCAAGGGCTTCGTCTGTTCGAGCTGGCCGCAGAACGCGACGAAGCGCCCGGCCAATCAGGCCAACGGGAGCAACGGGCTCCCCGCGACCCCGGCCGCCTATCAGTTCGACGGTGCCCGCTACATTTTGGCGGAAGTCACGATGCCCTACACCCCGATCATCGGGAGCGCCCTGTACCGTTGGATCTTCGGGGGCCGCGGCTTGACGTTCACGCGGCAGGTCCCGTGGTCGGAGCGAACGCCCAGCGAAATCGTCATGCCGGGCGGCGCCGCCTGTCCGGTCTACAACTAAGGTTCGAGGAAGGTCCGTGTCGGTATTCCGTATCCGGTTGAACCGTGCTCTCGAGATGGTCGCGACGGCGTTTTTTCGGGCGCGCTCCGGTCAAGTCGCGGTCACGTTCGCGCTCGTGACGCTGCCGGTCATGTTCGCCACGGCCGCGGCGGTCGATTACGGGCGCCGCAACGCCGCCAAGACCCAACTTGACGCCGCGCTCGACGGCGCCGTGCTCGCGGTGATGTCGCAGAAGACCAACACGATCCCGACGACAACCTTGCAGAACATGGAGACCCAGTTCCGTACGGAGGCCGCCAAGGTCCCGGGTGTGACAGTCACCTCCTTCACGCCCGGAGCGCCGGTCAACACCTCGAAGACGCTGAGCCTGACTGCGAGCTACACGGCGACGGTCAAGACCAGCTTGGCGTCGATGATGCAGATCCCGGCCATGCCTGTCAGCGGCACGTCTTCGGCGACCCGCAATACGTCACAATATATCAACTATTACCTCTTGCTCGACAACTCGCCGTCGATGGGTCTCGCGGCGACCGATGCCGACGTCCAAAACATGAAGATCGCGACCAACGGTTGCGCATTCGCGTGCCACCAGCACACGTTCGACAAGAAGGGCAACATTACCGGCGATGATCAGAACGACAATTATCACATCGCTTTGAGGAACAACATCAAGCTGCGCATCCAGGTCCTGCGGGAGGCTGTCTCCGCGCTCGTCGATCAGGCGAACGTCAGCATGCTGCTGCCGCAGCAGTTTCAGATGGAGATGTGGACCTTCAACGATTCGGTGACACAAACGAAATTGCAGGCGATGACGCCGACGTTGAACAACATCAAGAACGCGGCCCCGAACATCGACATCGCGTACGCATACTACAATCAGTCGGACAATCAGACCGATTTCGAGCGCGCGATTGCGAGAATGAACACGACGATCCCAGCCAGCGGCGACGGTCTGACACCGGATAAGCCGATCCGCTTTCTCTTCCTGGTCACCGACGGTGTCGAGGATACCGGTGGGAGCGTCACCAACCAGAGCGCGGGTTTCCAGATACAGAGCAACCGCTTCATCGGGCCCCTCAGCCCGTCGACCTGTTCGGCCCTTAAGAACAAGAACGTCAAGATCGGCATCATCTACACGCAGTACCTGCCGATCTACGACAACGATTTCTATAACCGGTACGTGAGGCCTTACGAGTCGCAGATCGGGCCGTCCCTGCAGGCCTGCGCATCCGACGGTATGTATTTCCCGGTCACCACGAACGGCGACATCACCGCCGCCATGCTGAAGCTTTTCAGCACCACGCTCGCGAGCGTGCGGCTGAGCAACTGACACGCTGCGTCGGGCTCAGCTCGGAGGTGGCGATCCGAGGACGTTGACCCACAGGACGATGGTCTGGCTGCGCGGGTCGGGATTGCTGAAGCGGTGCGGCCGCCGGCTCTCGAAGCGGAAGCTGTCGCCCTCCGCGAGCTGAAGCGTGCGCGACTCGACGATCAGGGTGAGCCGCCCAGCGAGGACGAGGCCGGCCTCCTCCCCGTCGTGACTGAACAGCTCGTCGCCGGTGCTCGCCCCGGCCTTCAGCACCATGTGGAACAGGCTCATCCCCTGCGTGCCGCCGGGCGGGGTCAGGAGCTGCTTGGTGATGCCGGCCCGCCAGAGCTGAAGTTCCGGCCGGTCCTTCCGGAAGACCACGATCGGGTCGGGGTCAGGCGCGTCGGGCCCGGGCTCGAAGAGGCCGCCGATCCCGATCTGCAGCGTGTCGGCGAGCAGCGCCAGGACCCGAAGGGACGGCGACGACAGACCCCGCTCGACCTGGCTGATGAAGCCGATCGACAGGCCCGTGCTGGACGCCACAGCTTCGAGCGAGAGACCGCGCGCGCGCCGCAGGCCACGCAGGCGCTGACCCACGGCCCGGTCGACCGGTTCCGGACCCGTTGCCTCGCTGCGGGGGATGCTCACGGTCACGCCAGCCTGCCTCTCCTGGGCTTCTTCATGCACGTGAAAGTCGCTTGCGTCGATACCGAAAACATGCGGTATTCTTCACGAGAATGAAAGCGGGCGCCGGCTTCCGCCGCGTGACCCGGGCAATGCACGGGAGCGGCACCATGAGAAGACGGTTGGCGAAGCTGTGTCTGTCGTCGGCGCTGCTCCTCGGCATCCTCGGGGCCGCCGTCGGCGCGCAGCCCCTGAAGGTGGGTTCGACGCCCACGGGTCTGCCCTTCACCTTCCTCGACACCAAGACGAACACCATTCAGGGCGTGATGGTCGACCTGGTCAACGCGGTCAGCAAGGAAGCCGGCTTCACGGTCGCGGTGGAGCCGCTGCAATTCTCCACGCTGATCCCGGCCCTCACTGCCTCGAAGATCGACATCATCGCGGCGGCGATGTTCATCACGCCGCAGCGCAAGGAGGTCGTGTCGTTCTCGGCGCCCGTCTACAGCTACGGCGAGGGGCTGATCGTGCCGAAGACCGACACGAAGGATTACACGTCCTTCGCCGACCTGAAGGGTGAGACCGTCGGCGCCCAGGTCGGCACCGCCTTCGTCGAGCCGCTGAAGAAGTCGGGGCTCTTCAACGAGGTGAAGATCTACGACGCGATCCCCGACATCATCCGCGACGTGAATTCCGGGCGGCTGAAGGCCGGCTTCGCCGACGCGCCGATCCTGGCCTACTACGTGAAGCAGGGGCTGTTCCCCGGCGTCCGCCTGGTCGAGACCTTCAAGCCGACCGTGGTCGCCTCGGTGGGCCTCAGCGTCCGAAAGACCGACACCGAACTCTTGGCCAAGATCGACGCGGCGCTCGCCAAGCTGAAAGCCGATGGGACGCTCCAGGCGATCCTCACCAAGTGGGGCCTGCCGCCGTCGGCCGACCGGTCCTGACTTTCATGCGCGAGTTCCTCGCCGACGCCCAGGACTACCTGCCGATCCTGCTTCAGGGCGTGCAGCTCACCATCCTGATCACCCTTGCGTCCCTGGTGGTCTCGACCCTCCTCGGGCTGGTCTGGGCGGTGATGCGGGTCTCCGGCATCGCGGTCCTTTCGGGCTTCAGCGCGGTGATGATCAACATCCTGCGCGGCATCCCGATCATCGTGCAGTTGTTCTACATCTACTTCGTGATGCCCGATTTCGGCCTGTCGCTCACCGCCGTCCAGGCGGCGATCATCGGGCTCGGCATCGCCTACTCGGCCTATCAGGCCGAGAACTTCCGCGCCGGCATCGAGGCGGTGGATCGCGGCCAGGTCGAGGCGGCGCTGTCGATCGGCATGGGCTGGGGCATGACCATGCGGCGGGTGATCCTGCCGCAGGCGATCCGGATCGCGCTGCCGCCCTACGGCAACATCATGATCATGATGCTCAAGGACTCGTCGCAGGCCTCGACCATCACGGTCGCCGAGCTGGCGCTCCAGGGAAAGCTGATCGCCTCGTCGACCTTCAAGAACACCAGCGTCTACACGCTGGTGGCGCTGATGTACCTCGCGCTGAGCCTTCCGCTGATCCTGATGGTCCGCCACTTCGAGGCGAAGGGGCGGCACCGATGATCGTGCTGGAGGACGTCCGGAAGCATTACGGCGCGCTGGAGGTGATCAAGGGCGTCTCGGCCGAGGTCACGAAGGGCGAGGTCGTCTGCATCATCGGGCCCTCGGGATCCGGCAAGTCGACCCTCCTGCGCTGCATCAACGGGCTCGAGGCCTACGACGGCGGCGAGATCCGCGTCGACGGGCAACGGGTGGACCGGGACAAGCGCGGCATCAAGGCGATCCGCACGCGGGTCTCCATGGTCTTCCAGCGCTTCAACCTGTTCGCCAACCGGACCGCCCTCGAGAACGTCGTCGAGGGGCCGATCCACGTGAAGGGCGAGCCCCGTGGGGAGGCCGAGGAGCGGGCGCGCGCCCTGCTCGCGCGAGTCGGGCTCTCGGGCAAGGAGCACGCCCGGCCGAACGAGCTCTCCGGCGGGCAGCAGCAGCGTGTCGCGATCGCCCGGGCACTCGCCATGCGACCGGAGGCGATCCTGTTCGACGAGCCGACGTCGGCCCTCGATCCCGAGCTGGTCGGCGACGTGCTGAAGGTCATGCGGGCTCTGGCCGACGAGGGCATGACGATGATCGTGGTCACCCACGAGATCGGCTTCGCCCGCGAGGTCGCCGACCGGGTCCTGTTCCTCGACGGCGGTCGCCTCGTCGAGCAGGGGCCGGCCGCCGAAGTCCTCAACCGGCCGCAGAACCCGCGCACCCGGGACTTCCTGCAGCGCGTGCTGCACCCGCTCTAGGACAAGCCGTGGCCGAACCGTTCCCGCTCGCACCCTCGCTCTGGGCCACCACGGCGGCGCCCGCGCCGGACACGCCGCCCCTCGCCAGATCGGGGTTGGCCGAGGTGGTGATCGTCGGCGGCGGGTTCTGCGGCCTCTCCACCGCCCTGCATCTCGCCGAGCGCGGCATCCGACCCGTCGTGCTCGAGGCGCAGGAGGTCGGCTACGGCGGGTCCGGTCGCAACGGTGGCCAGGTCATCCCGGGCCTCAAATACGATCCCGCCGACCTCGTCGCGCGGTTCGGTCGGGAGCGCGGCGAGCGGCTCGCGCGCTTCGCCGGCGGGACCGCCGACGTCGTGTTCGATCTCATCGCCCGGCACGGGATGGACGTGCCGCACCGCCGCTCCGGCTGGATCCAGGGCGCCCATACCGAGGTCGGGCTCGCCGAGGTCGCGAAGCGGGCGGCCCAGTGGGCGGAGCTCGGGGCCCCGGCCCGCGTCCTCGACCGGGCCGAGACCGAGCAGCTGCTGGGGACCGACCGCTATCTCGGCGGCTGGCTCGACGGCCGCGGCGGGGCGATCCAGCCCCTGAGCTACGCCCGCGGCCTCGCCCGGGCTGCCCAGAAGGCCGGCGCCACGATCCACGGCGCGTCGCCTGTCACCGCCCTCGAACGGACCGGGTCGGGCTGGACGGTCACGACGGCCCAGGGCGAGCGGGTGACGACCGGCCGGGTCGTTCTGTGCACCAACGGCTACACGGGCGGGCTCTGGCCGAACCTCGCGCGGACGGTGATCGCGGCGAATTCGTTCCAGGTCGCGACGGTGCCGCTGACCGACAACCTTCGGCGCTCGATCCTGCCCGAAGGTCACGTCTCCTCGGACACGCGGAAGCTCCTGCTCTATTTCCGTCTCGACCATACCGGCCGCCTGCTGATGGGCGGGCGCGGGCCGTTCCGGGAGCCGCGCAGCCCCGCCGACTGGGCGCATCTCGAGCGGATCGTGGCCAAGCTCTTCCCGCAGCTGGACGGGATCGCCTTCGACCATCGCTGGTGCGGCCGGGTCGCGATCACCCGGGACTACCTGCCCCATCTCCACGAGCCGGCGCCCGGCCTGCTCATCGATATCGGCTGCCAGGGTCGGGGCGTCGGCCTGCAGTCGGCGATGGGCCGGGCGATGGCCACCTACATCGCCACCGGGGATGCCGGCAGCCTGCCTTTGCCGCTCACGCCGATCGAGCCGCTTCCGCTTCACGGTCCCAACCGGCTGTACGTCTCGGCGATCATCGCGTGGTACCGCCTGCGTGACGGGGGCATTCGCTGATCGGTCCGGCGCGCCGTCGAACGCGCCGTCACCGCGGGTGCCACAGCGCCGCGCTGAAACCCAGAGCGACGGCGCCAGGGCGAGGAGCGCGCTCCGATGCGGGCCGGTGCCTACTGGAAGCGCCGCATCTCCGGTGCCAGCGAGCGCCCCGCGTCGAGCAGGGCGCGGACCTTGCGGGTGGCGTGCTGGAGAATGTCCGGCCGCGCGTCCTCGTAGGACGTCTCCTCGACGAAGCTCCGCAGCGCCTCCGTGATCCGGTCCTCGATCTCGTCCATGAGAGCCAGTCCCTCCGGACCTTCCCGCCGGAGATGCGCGTCCGCGAGCGTCAGGTAGGCCGCGCTCGCCAGCAGGAAAGCGATCCCGTTCGCTTCCTGCGCCGCCGCGGAACTCGCGTCGCCGCCGTCCATGCCGTCTGCGACGTCGTCGTCCATCGGCTCACATACTCCCCGTTCGTTGCCCACGCTGTGCCGCCCCCGCCGCGGCGCGCCAAGTAGAGAAAAAGGGTCGGTCCCCGTCACCATTCGGGCGACGTCGGGGGCCGATCCGACCTTCCGGTCCCGCTCCGGTCTCAACGGCCCGGATCGGCGCGGTCCTGGGCCGCGCGCCGCTCGCGCATCCGGTGGAGCGCCCGGCGCCAGGCATCCACCACCGCCTCGCGTGCGCGGGATTCGGTCTCGCGGGTGGACTCCGCCGGTCGGGCCTTGCCGTCGGGCTGCCTGCTGCGGGCTCTCGGATCTCGGTTCATGATCGCCTCCTGTCGTGTCGGGACCGAGAGACACCGGATCGGGCGACGCCGCGGTGAGCCGGCACACGCGGACCGTGAAAACCGCGTGCGGCGGAGCACAGGCGGCCGACAGCCCCGAGGAGCGCGCAATTTTTCTGATCGTGGACCGAAGAGTTTTTCAGGAGCGCCGAACTGCATTCTCGGAGTACTGTCACGAGGCCGGCATGTGCCCTCGTGCAGTGCCGCAAATATTGATGCGGTGCAATAACGATCGTATTCAAAACTCAGCCGACTTCCGGGGCCGAGACGTCCCGGCACCACGGGGGCGGCGCATGGCACAGTCGGAGGCGGCGGGCATCACGGCCGGCCGCTCCTGAGGTGCCGGGGAGGATCACGGGCTCCATGAGGAAGAACAAGGTCATCTCGGCGGAAGAGGCGATCGCGCTGATCCGCGAGAACGACGTCGTGACCACCACGGGGTTTGTCCAGAGCTGCATCCCGGAGGCCCTGCACGCCGCCCTCGAGAAGCGGTTCGTCGAGACCGGATCGCCGCGCGGCCTCACCCTGATCATGACGGCGGGCGCCGGCGACAGCAAAGGGCTCGGCACCGGCCGCCTGCACCATGACGGCCTCCTCTCGCGGGTCATCGCGGCCAATTTCGGCCGCATGCCGAAGGTGGCCAAGGCCGCCCAGGACAACCTGATCCGCGGCTACAACCTGCCCCAGGGCGTGATCTCCCAGCTCTATCGGGCCTGCGCGGCGGGCCAGCCGGGCCTGTTCTCGAAGGTCGGCCTGAAGACCTATGTCGACCCGCGACACGGGGGCGCCAAGGTCAACGAGCTGACCACCGAGGACATCGTCAAACTCGTCGAGGTCGATGGCGAGGAGTGGCTGTTCTACACGGCGACCAAGATCGACGTCGCCTTCATCCGCGCCACCTCGGCCGACCCGTCGGGCAATCTCTCCTACGAGAAGGAGGCGCTGACCCTGGACTGCCTCGCCCAGGCCATGGCGGCCCGAAACAACGGCGGCATCGTCATCGCCCAGGTCGAGCGCATCGTCGACGACGGCTACCTCCTGCCGAAGGACGTGCGTGTCCCCGGCATTCTCGTCGACTGCGTTGTGGTCGCCGAACCCGAGATGCACCGGATGAACTACGGCGTGATGCACGACGCCGCGCTGGCCGGCGAGATCCGGGTCCCGGTCACCGGCATCAAGCGGATGGCGCTCAACGAGCGCAAGATCATCGCGCGCCGCGCCGCCTTCGAGCTGCCGCCGAACGGCGTGGTCAATCTCGGCGTCGGCGCGCCCGAGGGGATCTCATCGGTCGCCAACGAGGAGAAGATCACCCCCTACATCACGCTCACCACCGAGGCGGGCGCGGTGGGCGGAGTGCTGGCCTCCGGTTCGAGCTTCGGCGCCGCCACCAACGCCGATTGCATCATCGACCAGAACCAGATGTTCGACTTCTACGACGGCGGCGGCCTCGACATGACCTGCCTGGGCATGGCCGAGTGCGATGCGGCCGGCAACGTCAACACCTCGCGGTTCGGCGGCAAGCTGAACGGCTGCGGCGGCTTCATCAACATCTCGCAGAACGCCCGCACCGTCGTGTTCGCCGGGACGTTCACGGCCGGCGGCCTGGAGATCGCGGTGAGCGACGGTCAGGTGCGCATCGTGCAGGAGGGCAAGGCCCGCAAGTTCGTGACCCAAGTCCAGCAGAACACGTTCTCCGGTCCCTACGCGGTCGAGCGCTCGCAGCCGGTCCTCTACGTGACCGAGCGCTGCGTCTTCCAGCTGACGCCGGAGGGGCTGGAACTGGTCGAGGTCGCGCCCGGGATCGATATCGAGCGCGACATCCTCGCCCACATGGACTTCGCCCCCGTGGTGCGCAATCCGGTGCCGATGGACCCGCGGATCTTCCGCGACGAGCCGATGGAGCTGATCTCGGACCTGCTCAACCTCGATCTCAAGTCCCGCGTCAGCTACGACGGCGAGCGCAACATCCTCTTCGTCAACCTGGAGGGCTGGTACTGCCGGGTGAAGGGCGACATGGACGAGCTGCGCATGACCATCGTCGAGGCCTGCCGGAAGGCGGGTCAGCGGGTCAACGCCGTGATCAACCACGACGGCTTCCGGCTCAATGAGAACTTGGTCGACGACTACGCCGGCATGGTCCAGTACCTGCAGGCCAACTACTACGCGACCACCACCCGCTACGCGACGAGCGCCTTCCTGCGCCTCAAGATGGAGGAAGCCCTGAACAAGCGCGGGGTCGCGCCGCACGTCTTCGAGCGCAAGGAGGAGGCGCAGGCGTTCGTGAGCAGCACCGCGGACAAGAAGGCCCGCAAGCGCATCTCCCCGGCGGTCGCGTCTGCGGCCTGACGACCGGCCGGTCTCACACACTCCGGGAGCGCGGGATGCCGGTCGCGCCCGCCGCGTGGCCGGTGCCGTAGTCGGATTCAGGCGATCGGCAAGCCGAGGACCCGCCGCGATTCCTCGGACAGCACCGCGTGGCGGGCGGATTCGGGTCCGTCATTCGGCGTCTGCGCGGCCGCCTGCGTGACCAGGTCCCGAAACCGCTTCTTGTCGAGGGCGCGGCCGCGCAGACTTCCGAGCACGGCGTCCAGCACCATGCGGACGGCCTTGGCACGCTGGCGCTCGCGATCGAGTTCTGCGGCGAGGAGCGGATCCCCGAACTGGGCCGCGCCGAGCGGCGCGACCAGCACGGCGCTGTCGATGACGGCGGGGTCCCGATCGTCCACCTCGGCGGCGGTATCCGCGATTCCTTCGAGGATCTTGGTCGCCTCGGTCAACAGGATCCTGTGCTGTACCGCTGCCGAGTGATTCCCCGGCACTTTCTGGCTGGCCGCGCCGATCAGGCGCTTGAACTTGGCCCGATCCAGCCCGAATCGACCGATGCTGGCGCGCAGCGCTGCCAGCACCGTGCGGAGCGCGTCGGTCCTATAGGTCGCCTTGAGGAGCTGGTCCCGCAGGGCCCCCGCCGAGGCCATCTCCACGAAGGACGTCTCGGGCAGTTGCTGCACCTGCTCCGCCAGCTCGACGATCGCGCGCTGCATCAGCGCGGTGCGCTGCTCGCGGATCTCGTCCGGCGCCAGGCGCTGGCGTCCCTTGCGGAGCCACACGAAGAATTCCGTCGCGTCCATGTCGAGGGAATCCTCGACGCGCAGATCGATGTAGCCGAGCTGCGACAGCTCCAGGATCATCAGGTTGAAGCTCGCCGGCACGAATACCCACGCATGGGCGTCGGCGTAGTGCGGCAGCTGCGCGGCGCCGAGCCACTGCGCCTCGTCGGTCAGCGGGTTGGCCGGGATGGCCGGCCGCGTGTCCCGGCCCGACCAGGCGCCGACCGTGCCGTTGTCCTTCAGCGCCATGTTCAGGGCGTAGTCGATGTGGGTCCGGACCGTGTGACGGTTCCGCTTCTCCAAGAAGGCCGCGATCGCGTCCGCCGTCCCGGTCAGGGAGCGGTAGAAATCGAAGCATTTGCGCTTGTCGGGCACGGCCAGGATCACGACGCCGTCCGGCCGGAGCAGCGTCTCGGCGGCGCGCAGGAAGGTCACCACGTCGGTGGTGTGCTCGATGACGTGGCTGGCGATGAACGCGTCGAACGTCCCGTGCTGCTCCACCGGGACCGCGTCGGCGATCGAGCCCCCCGTCCAGACGAAATCGACCTCCTCGATCCGGTCGACGGTCTGGTCGTGATACTTCTCGATGAGCTCGGCGCGCGGCGCGTGATCGATGACGAACGTGTTCCAGCCGTCGCGCTTCGGCGCGAGCGGGCTGAAGCTCGGGCCAACCTCGACGATGCGGGCATCCTTGGTCAGCGACCTCAGGAGTTGCTGCGCACGATCCATTGCATCTAAGCTCCGAACAAACGCTTCGCGAATGCGCTGTGGAAGCGCGGTGAATGCCGCGTTGGCGGGAAGGGATGCCGTTGCACAAGAGGCCGCTCGCCGCCGTGACCATGACCTACAATGAAACGACCATGCTTCCGCTCTGGCTGAAGCACTACGAGCGGCAGGTCGGGGCTGAAAACTGTTATATCCTCGACCACGGCTCCGACGACGGCTCGACAACCGGGCTGCGCGCGAACGTCATCCGATTGCCGCGACTGCCCCTGAACGAGTGGGAGCGCGCCCACACAGTCAGGGATTTCTGCGCATCTTTGTTCATCGGCTTCAAATATGTTCTCTATGCGGACAGCGACGAGCTGATCCTTCCAGATCCCGACGTGTCGCCGAACCTCTCAGACTATATCGCCGCGCGATCGCTGCCCCCAATCCTCGATCTGTTCGGAGCCGATGTCCTGCACGTGCAGGACGAGGCTCCCATCAACGTCGCGGCGCCCATCTCTGGCCAGCGGGGATTCATCCGTCCGATATCGACCCTGTGCAAGTCCACCATCGTGTCGGAGCGGGTCGACTGGCATGTCGGCTTCCATTGCCTGATCCAGGATCACCGCCCCGATTTTCGCGACCTGTTCCTGTTCCATCTGGCGTATTTGGATCACGACATACTCTTCAGGCGCCAGCAGAAGCGGAATGCGGCCGCGCCGATCGGCATCCCGAATTCGCACCACGCCATCGACCCGACGGAGTTCCTGACCTTCGTGAAGGCGGATGTCGGCCGGATCCCGCGCCGTCGCGTTCAGATGCGGCCGGGTGAGGCCCATTTCGAGACGACGAAGCGGATCTTCGCCGACGCGATCGAGCGTAAGAGTGTGGTCCAGGCGCCCGACCTCTGGCAGCTGCCCGAACGCTTCGTCGGTTCCTTCTAAGTCCGGATAGGCGACCCCGCGCGGAGACCGTCGCGGATGCGCGGGCGCCGCCATCCGGTATACGTCGGACCGCCCGACGCCGCTTCGGCTGCGCTGGCGAAGCCGGGAGGAGGCCCGACCCTGCGCGACGAACAGAGCCTGACTGCGCCGGATGCCGACGCGTGCCGCGCCGACGCGCCCAGCGCCGGTCGCGTCGCGGATCTTGCGCACGCGGCGCTCATCGGCGAATTGGAGACATGGCCCAAGCCCGGCCTCGTGAGCCCGGTCGATTCCGGCAGCCACGACGACATGGATGCGGAGACTCTCCGCCGCAGCGCGGCGGCGATCCGGCCGTTCTTCGCGGAGCTGGTCGCGGCGGGTGCCCGCGCGGCGGAGATGGCGGATTTGCGGGCCATCGGTCTGAAAGCCGAGATCGCGATGATGCGGGCGACGGGCGGCGTCAACGCGCATCGGGGCGCGATCTTCTCGCTCGGCCTGATCTGCGCCGCGGCGGGAGCGAAAGGTGAAGGGCACGGTGTCGGGCGGGCCGGGGCCGAGGCCCTGGCCGAGGCGGTTGGGCATCTCTGGGGGCCGGCGATCAGCCGGGCACCGGTCTCGGCTGTCAGCCACGGCGGCCGCGCGGCGCGGCGCTTCGGCGTCGGCGGCGCCAGTGCCGAGGCCGCTTCGGGCTTCCCGACCATCCGGGCCGTCGGCCTTCCCGCCCTCCGCTTCGGCCGTTCCTGCGCCCCCGGCGATCCCGAGGCGGCGCGCGTGCACTGCTTCTTCGCGCTCCTGGCGGTCGTCGATGACACGAATCTCCTGCACCGCGGCGGCGCCGACGGCCTCGTCGGCGCGCGCGCGGCCGCCGCGACCTTTCTCGACGCCGGCGGCATCGCGGCTCCGGCTTGGCGCGAGCGCGCGGCGGCGATCCACCGCTCTTTCGTGGCCGCGCGCCTGAGTCCCGGCGGGTGCGCCGATCTCCTCGCCGCGACGCTGCTGCTGGACGCCCTGGCCTCCGCGCCCTGACGCGCGAGCAGCCCCGGGTCGCGTCGGTCGCAGTTTCGCGGGTGCGGTCGATACCTACATCCGGATCCTGTTCCCCCTCCCCCGCCGGACCGCCCGTGACCCTGTTCAGGATCGCCCTCCTCGCGCTCGCCGCGCTCTTCCTCGTGCCGGTGGCGGTCTCAGCCCTGCTCTACGCGACGCGCGCGAGCGGCGACTGGCGTCTGGCGGATCGGTCCAGCGCCGGACTGCTGCCGCGCGCGGACGCGCATCCCGGCGCCGTGCTGCGCATCTTCTCGGCACGGACCGTGAGCTGGCGCGGCATCGTGGCGACGCACAGTTGGATCGTCCTCAAGGAGCGCGGCGCCCGCGCCTACAGCCGGTTCGACTACACGGCCTGGGGGCAGCCGATCTGGGTCGACCGGTTCGTGCCGGACGGGCGCTGGTTCGGGAACACGCCGACGACCGTGTTCGCGGCCGACGGGCCCGAGGCGGAGACGATGCTCCCGCGGATCCGGCAGGCCGTGGCCGAGTACCGCTACAGCCGGCCCGGCGACTACGTCGTCTGGCCTGGTCCGAACTCGAACACCTTCGTGGCCGCCGTCATGGCGGCGGTTCCGGAGATCCGCGCGAGCCTGCCGACGACCGCGATCGGCAAGGATTTCCCCTACGACGGGCGCTGGATCGGTCCGACGCCGTCCCGAACCGGCATTCGCCTCAATCTCGGCGGCTATGCCGGCCTGACGCTCGGCTGGGTCGAGGGCCTGGAGCTGAACCTGCTCGGCGCCGTCGCCGGGATCGACCTGCGGCGGCCCGGGATCAAGTTGCCGGCCCTGGGGCGGGTCGGCCTCTGAGCGCTCTCCGGGCAACCGCGAAGCCTGCAGAGTCGGAGTTGGGCCACCGCGTGGCCCGGGGCGCACGAACGGCAGCGCCCCGGGCCACGCCGCTCACGGAGCGAGGTCGTGGACCGGCTCCTTCACCGGCGTGGCGCTGCTGTTGAGCACGGTGCTGCCGGTCGTGACCGGCTTGAGCACGGCGCGGTCGATCTGCGGCGGGGTCGGGAGCCGGAGCTGCGCGCTCGTGTCGGCCCACGCGCGGGCGACACGGTCCGGATCGTCGTTGAGCTTCGTGCCGTAGCTGGGAACGATCTCACGGATCTTCGCCTGCCATTCCGGCGTGGCGACCTTCTGGGCGAACACCTTCTCCAGGACCTGGAGCATGATCGGCGCCGCCGTGGAGGCACCGGGCGAGGCCCCGAGAAGGGCCGCGATGCTGCCGTCCTTGGCGTTCACGATCTCGGTGCCGAGCTTCAGCACGCCGCCCTTGTTCGGGTCGCGCTTGATGATCTGCACGCGCTGCCCCGCCTGCCAGAGGCGCCACTCTTCTTTCCTCGCCTTCGGGAAGTACTCGCGCAGCGCCGCGATCCGGTCGTCGTCCGACAGCATCAGCTGCCCCGCGAGGTACTCGACCAGCGGGAACTCGTCGACGCCGACCTTCATCATCGGCCAGAGATTGCTGGTGGTGGTCGAGCTGAGGAGGTCGAAGTACGAGCCCTCCTTGAGGAACTTGGTCGAGAAGGTCGCGAAGGGCCCGAACAGGATCACGCGCTTGCCGCCGAGCACGCGGGTGTCGAGATGCGGCACGGACATCGGCGGGGAGCCCACCGACGCTTTGCCGTACGCCTTGGCGAGGTGGAGCGTGGCGACGTCGGGATTGTCGTTGATCAGGAACGAGCCGCCCACCGGGAAGCCGGCGTAATCGTCCCCTTCGGGGATGCCGGATTTCTGCAGCAGGTGCAGGGCGCCCCCGCCCGCGCCGATGAAGACGAACTTCGCGTCTAGCGTCCGGCGCGTCCGGTCCTTCAGGTTCTTCGCGCTCACCCGCCACGAGCCGTCGCCGTTCTTGGTGATGCTCTCGACCTCGGTCGAGAGCCGCAGGCTGAAGCTCGGCTGCTTCTGCAGGTGGGCGACGTACTGCCGGGTCACTTCGCCCCACTCGCAGTCGGTGCCGAGCGGCGACCACGTCGCGGCGACCTTCTGCTTCGGGTCACGTCCCTCCATCATCAGGGGAACCCACTTGCGGAGCTGCTCCGGATCCTCCGAATATTCCATGCCGGCGAAGAGCGGGCTCGCCTTGAGGGCCTCCCAGCGCTTCTTCAGGTAGGCGATGTTGTCGTCACCCCAGACGAAGCTCATGTGGGGCGTGTAGTTGATGAAGGCGCGCGGGTCCGTCATCACGCCGGTCTTGACCTGGTGGGCCAGGAACTGCCGGGTCACCTGGAACGCCTCGTTGATCTCCACCGCCTTGGCGATCTCGATCTGCCCGTTCTTCTTCTCGGGCGTGTAATTCAGCTCCGCCAGGGCCGAGTGTCCGGTGCCGGCATTGTTCCAGCCGTTCGAGCTCTCGAGGGCGACCTGATCGAGACGTTCGATCATCTGGATCGACCAGTTCGGCTCCAGCTCGTTCAGCCAGACGCCGAGCGTCGCGCTCATGATCCCGCCGCCGATCAGCAGCACGTCGACCTTGCTGTCCGCGCCATCGGCCAGGGCCAGCGGGCCCGGCAGGGCTGCCAGCGCCAGGCCGGTCGCGGCCGTGCCGAGGAGTTGCCGCCGGCTGAGGGGCAGCACGTTCGCGGCCCGGCGGTCGCGCTGGTGTTGGTTATCGTCGTCGCCACGCATGGGCAGATCCCGCTTTTGCGTACCGGACCGGCCGATTGGCCGCCCCGCGTACGGAAGACACTCGATGCGACGGGCGCGAACTCCGCCCGTCCGGCCTTCCGGATCGTTTCCCCGTTCCCGTCGCGGTACGCTCGCGGCCTCGCTCGACCCGACACGACGGTCCTGCGCTGGTCCGCATCGCTTCCATCGTCCCCGGCCCGCACGGATCGCGGGACGATGGGACGCGCTCGCGCGACGCAGGCCTTCCCTCCGCAATGGCGCGCGATCACGCCGGAGAACGGATCTCCGGTTCAAGACCTCGCTCGCGCGGTGGCGCGATTGCCGGGTGGGCGGGAAGATGCTGGCTGGCTTGGCTCAGCAGATTGATGGTGGCCTCATAGAGGACGAGGCTTCAGAGGACAATCACTGCCGGGGTTGCAATCACCGCCATCCTGTCAGTCCGCCGCGACGACCGGCGGCCACGGCGGCGACCCGCCGATAGACTTGCCCCGGCCGCTGGACCGCGTGTCAGCGTCTGGCGGCGCCGCCGGACGTGTCGCTACGGCATGTGCTTGAACCGGATGATGCTGCGCGACAGCCGGCCGTCATCCCAGTTGGGCATCACGCGCCAAGGGGTCGTGACGTCGGCGTAGTCGCCGTCGATGTGGATGGTGCGACGCTGCTCGGTGCCGACCCATTCGGGTGCCCAGGCCGTCTGCACGCTCGTGACCCACTGGTCGCCCTCGATCCGGTAACGTCCGATATAGGCGACGAGGGTCTTCATCAGCGCGGCCCGCTCGGCGTCGGTGGTCGCGGGCTTGCGCGCGCTGCCCTCGAGGTTGAAGGCGACCCAGCCGTCCTTGGTGAAGATGACGCGTCCGCGCGGCGTGCCGCCCATGGCGTCGATGAGCTTGCCGGTCTCCTTGTCCTCGACCTTGTAGGAGACGAGGTCCCAGGTGCCGACGATCCGGTCCGCCAAGTGCGCGCCCACCACTGCCGCTCCGACATGGTCCGGCGCGGACGCGCTCCAGGCCCGGTCGGCGGCCAGGAGGAGGGGAAGCCACAGGAAAGCGCGGACGGCCGCGGCGGCCGTTCGTTGTGCAGGCATGGTCTCGACCGAGTTTCGCGTGCCGCGGCGCCGGTACGCGCCGCCGCCGCGTTCTGCGGGCCGGCGCGGCCGGTTCCAAGCGCCGCGCGAGCAGTGCTGGTAGACCCTCAGCGCGCTTGCGGCGGTTGCCCCGCGGCGAGCCGTCCTCAGCCGCCGTTTCGGGCCATGCGGGTCGTCACCGTGCCGGCGGCGAGGCTCGGCAGCGGGTCCTGCGTGCCGCTGACGACCACCAGACGCTGCACCTCGCCGCGCAGGAAGGCTTGCAGGAACCGGTCGTAGTCGCGGAACGACACGCAGCCGTTCGAGTCGCCGCGCGGGCCCAGCATGTAGGTGTGCGCCAGCAGGCCGACGCGGCCGTAGACGGCTTCGTTGCCGCCGACCGGCGTGAGGCGGATCGCCCGCACACCGTGGAACGGCCGCTCGCGCTCGGTGAGGTCGTAGGTACCCGGCGGCGTCGGCCCGCGCATCCGCACATTGACGAGGCGCGGATCGTCCAGACCCTCGCCGAGCCCGGAATGGGCCTCCAGGCGTTCGCCGTTCGGCAGGGTCACGGTCTTGGCGGCGATGTTGTAGACCGCGATGCCGGCCGTGGGGCCCGGATCGCGGGTCGGGGCCAGCGGCGGCGAGACGCGCTGCGCCGGCGGCGCGACGTCGGCCGGCTTGCTCTCCAGGGCCGTGTAGGCCAGGGCCGGTCCGCGCTCGATGCCGAACAGCTTCTCGAGGAACGAGCGCTCCTCGGGCTGCGGCGTGGGCTGCGCGGCCGGCGGCAACTCGCGGCGCGCCATGCGCCGCTCGGACCGTCGGGCGAATCCAGGGCCCAAGGGGGCGCGGAATTCGGGCGGACGCGGGATTGGCAGCGGGACGACCACCGCGCTGAGCGGCGTCTCGGCGGCCTGCGTCCCGGGCTGGGAGCCGGCCTCGGCGCCGATCTCGGGCTCGGCTTCGGGCGTCAGCGACGGCGGGGCGATCTGATTCCACGCCCAGCGCGACTGCGGAGCGCCGATGGTCTCGCGGCCGGCATCGGGCGAGCCTGCAGCCCCTAGTTCGGCGGTGGCGGTCTCGGCCCCGTCCTCCGCAGCCGTTGCGGGCACCGGCGCTTCCGTCCGGGGGCTCTCGATTCCGGTCACCGGGACCGGGGCGCGATGCAGGACGCTGCTCCCGAGGGCGGCCATCGTCACGAGGCCGGTGAGCACCGTCAGAGGCGCGAGCCAGGTGTTGCGCGCGTTCCGGGTCTTGGCGCCGTCTAGCGGCACGGATTCGACAGCCATCGCGGTTGCCCATGCTCCTCGTCGCGAGGCGGGGCGTGCCGGCTGCCGCTCTCCGGAAAGGCGGAGACGTCGCGGCGGGCGGTCCGGCCCCGCTCAGAGTGAGACAGCGGGGCCGGGCCGGCTTTTCTGGGGCGACGCGATGATCGATCTTGGCCCGATCGGGACCATTTTCGGGCGCGCCGCCGCAGTTCTCGTAGTTCGAACCGGTCTATCCGTGACCGAAATACTGCTAATCGTTGTCGATCTGGCGCCCGAGCAGAGCGATCGCCTTCTCGTAGACCGGTGCCGCGTTCCAGCCCTGGATGGCCGCGAAGTTCGGCTCGCCGGGCTGGTAGCCCGCGCCGGCCCGCCAGCCATGGGCCTTGAGGAAGTTGGCCGTGGACGACAGGGCCGCACCGACGTTGTTCAGGTCGCCGGTGCCGTAGGCCAACACGTTCTTCGGCAGGAACTGGGTATGGCCGACCTCGCCGTGGGCCGCGCCTCGGGTGTTCGGCGTCAGGAGACCGCGATCGATCAGGGTCAGCGCGGCGTAGAGCTGGTCGGTGAAGTATTCCGAACGGCGGCAATCGTAGGCGAGCGTCGCCACCGCGGAGAGCGTGTTGACGTTGCCGCGGACGGCGCCGAAGCCGGTCTCCATGCCCCAGATCGCCAGGAGCGGGCCCGGCGGCACGCCGTAGCGCTGCTCGATCGAGTCGAAGAGGGCCGCGTTCTGCTGCTTCAGAGCCCGGCCCCGCTTGACGATGGTCGGGCCGCCGCGCTTGGCGAGGAACTGGTCCAGCGACAGCTTGAAGCTGTGCTGGCCCCGGTCCGCCGAGATGGTGGCGGTCGAGTAGGTCGTGTTCTGCAGCGCCGCGAGGCTGGCCGCGCTGGCCCGGCCGCGCGCCTCCTCGGCGAATTGCCGCTTCCACGCATCGAAACCGGCCGCGGTGTTGCCGCACTGCGCGGCCTGCACCTGCCCGGCGCTGAGAGCGATCCCGGCGATGGCCGCGACCGCGATGGTCTGACGCCGCAAATTCTCGATCACGCGAAACACTCCTTCGGCGCGTCGTCGCGCCCTGTCCTGCTGGGGATACCGGGTCACATCTCGTCGATATCAGGGCGAGAAGATGTCGAAGGCGCGACCTTGGGTCTCCTCACCCTCAAATCATCGCGCATCTCCGCATCCGCGACGAGGCCGCAACGGCGAGGTGTTCGGAGCATCGTGAACGCCGCGTGAGCGGCGGGCCAACACGCGGCTGCGCGGACCGCAGCGCGCCAAGATCAGGTTGGCCGCCGGAACGATTAGGTCGCCTTCAACGCAGCCGTTTTGCGTCTCAGATCAGTATGTTGCCAGCAAACCGATTGCAGATATGCGGATTTGATCGATCTGTCACAAGCTTGTCAAACGCGCGACATAGCTTTGCCGGCGGAAAGACTTGGGCGGAGATGCGGCGTGGGGTCGTTGATGGTCCGGGCGGCGATGCATGAACCGAGATCCCGCCTCCCGCGCCTCCGCCCGTCCTGACCGGTCCGCGGCATCGCGCGGCGCCGCCCTGCGACCTTGCGAGCCGGGCGAAGCGGGAGAGCGTCGCCGGCGCAGCGCTGAGCGGCACGACGGCCCGTGATGTGGACCGGGCCCGGGAACGCCAGCCCCAAATCCGCGACCGGCGGTCGGTCCAAGCCACCGTCGCGTCGACCCAGCCTATAACCGAACAGGACGCCCATGGCCCTCGGAATGCACGACACCGGTTCCACGCGCGCGGGCCCGCTCGGGCCCGATCTCGACCGCGACGGCGTCGCCAAGGCCTACGGTCGCTGGGCCCCGGTCTACGACCTGGTCTTCGGGCCCGTTTTCGCGCAGGGCCGCACGCTGGCGGCCGCCGCGGCCGAACGGATCGGCGGCCGGATCCTCGAGGTCGGCGTCGGCACGGGGCTGTCCCTGCCCGCCTACCGGCGCGCCCGCAGCATCGTCGGCATCGACATCTCGGCGCCCATGCTGGAGAAGGCGCGCCAGCGCGTGGCCCGGCTGCGCCTGCGCAACGTCGAGCGCCTCGCCGTCATGGATGCCGAGCAGCTCGACTTCCCGGACGCCGCCTTCGACGTGGTGGTGGCCCAGTACGTCGTCACCGCGGTCCCCAATCCCGAGGCGGCGCTGGACGAGTTCGCCCGGGTGTTGCGCCCCGGCGGCGAGATCGTGATCACCACGCGGATCGGTGCCGAGGCCGGCCTCCGGCGCACGGTGGAGCGCGCCCTCGCACCGGTGACCAGCCGCCTCGGTTGGCGGACCGAGTTCTCCTGGGAGCGCTACGCGGCCTGGGCCGCCGCAGCGCCGGTGGAGATCGTCGAGCGCCGCGCGCTCCCGCCGCTCGGCCACTTCTCCCTCGTCCGCCTGCGCAAGCGCGCCGCCTAGGCACGCATCAGCTTCGACCAGCCCACCACAACCTTCGATCGGGGACGCACATCATGGCGAGCTTTCTCGAGGCGCTGCGCATCCAGCGCTGGGACGACCACCGCTACTACCACCACAACCGCGTCAATCAGAGCTTGCACGTGGTGAGCGCGATCAGCTTCCTGGTGGCCTACGCCCTGGCGTTCAAGGACCCGGCCACGGCGGCCTTGATCGGCTGGCTGGTGGCAATGACGTCCCGGCAGGCCGGCCATCTGTTCTTCGAGCCCAAGGGCTACGACCACGTCAACGACGCGACGCACGAGCACAAAGAGGAGATCAAGGTCGGCTACAACCTGCAGCGCAAGATCGTGCTGCTGGCGATCTGGGCGCTGTCCCCCCTCCCGCTCTACTTCGACCCGAGCCTGTTCGGCCTGATCGCGCCCCATCAGAGCACCGCGGACCTGATCCGCAACGTCGGCTGGATCTGGCTGTGGCTGGCGCTTGCCGGCCTGCTGTTCCGGATGGTCCAGCTCTTCCTGCAGCGCGACGTCCAGACCGGCCTTGTCTGGGTGACCAAGATCCTCACGGACCCGTTCCACGACATCAAGCTCTACCACAAGGCGCCGCTCGCCCTGCTGCACGGCGAACTCGTCGAGGAGCAGGAGCCGCACGAGCGCGGCGCCTGAGATTGGATCCCGGGTGCCGGTCCCGCGCGGCCGGCACTCCAATCAGGCTTGATCCGGCGCGCGCAGACCCAGGCGGTCCCCGAGCCTGCCCAGGCGGACCGCCGCGACCTCGCGCAGGATCGACCGGCGGATCGCTCTGTCGCTCGGCACTTCACCCTCCCACCAGCCATCCGCACGCATAGCCTGAGCCGCCGCCACGAAGCGCGTCGCCACGGCCTCGAAAGCCGCGTCGTCGTAGGCGAGGCTGAAGATCATGCGGCCGGTTCCGACCCACGACAGGGCCAGCCCCTCGGCGCGCAGGTAGAATTGCAGCATCCAGTTGTAGCGCGACGGCTTGGTGTACAGGACCGTCCAAACCGTCGACATGTTGGCGACCCGGACCGGCAGGTCGGCCCCCGCCAGGAGGGTGTTGAGGTGCCGCGCGCGCGCGTCCCAGGTCGCGTCGAGATCGGCGTAGAGCGCGGCCACCGCCGGGCTGTCCAGCCGGTCGAGGAACGCGCCCATCGCGCCCATGACGTAGGGATGGGCGTTGAAGGTGCCCCGCGCGAAGCAGATGTCGACGGGGCGGTCGTCCCTGTACCGCCGCATCAGGTCGGCGCGCCCGCAGAGGACGCCGACGGGCAGGCCGCCGCCGAGAGTCTTGCCGTACGTGACCATGTCGGCGCGCAGGCCGAAATAGGCCTGCGCGCCGCCGCGGGCGAGGCGGAAGCCCATGAAGACCTCGTCGAGGATCAGCACGATGCCCCGGGCGCTGCACACCGACCGGAGTTCGTGGAGCCACTTGGTGTAGGCGGCGCGGTCGAAGGCCGCTCTGCGGCCGCTGTCGACCAGCGCGGAATCGGCCGGCGCCCCGGCATTCGGGTGCATGGCCTGGAGCGGGTTGACCAGGACGCAGGCGACGTCGCGGCGGGTGGCGAGCACCCGCAGCGTCCGCTCGGACATGTCGGCCAGGGTGAGCGTGTCGCGGGTCGGGACCGGGTTGCCGATGCCCGGCTGCACATCGCCCCACCAGCCGTGATAGGCGCCGCACAGGCGCACGATCCGGCGGCGGCCGGTGTGGTAGCGGGCGAGCCGCACCGCCTGCATCACCGCCTCGGTGCCGGACATGTGGAACGAGACCTCGTCGAGGCCCGAGATCGCCCTCAGCCGCGCGACGTTGCCGGTGACGACCGGGTGGAGCGGCCCGAGCACGGGGCCCAGCGCCGAGACCCGCGCGGCACCCTCGTCCAGGCAGGCCCGGTAGAAGTCGACGCCGAACAGGTTCACGCCGTAGGAGCCGGCGAGGTCGTAGAAGACGTTGCCGTCGAGATCCGTGACCGTGACGCCCGACGCGGCGGCCGCGAAGGCGCCGGTGCCGAGATGCGCGCGCACGTGCCGGGCGTACTGGAACGGTACCCGGTAGAGCCCGGTGAACTGGAGGTCCGAGAGCCCGGCGCGGACCGACTCGGTCTCGGCCCGTGTCCTGGCGAAGCGCGCCCGGAACAGGTCGGAGAGCCGCGCGAAGCCGGCCTCGCGGCGGCACGCCACCGCCTCGTCCGGATCGTCCGACCGGAAGAAGGCGCGCTCCGAATAGGAATAGTGCGGGATCAGCCGGGCGACGCGCCGGGCCATGCGGGCGTGGCCGGTGAGCGAGCGGTGCTTCGCCCGCGAGAGCTGCAGGCGTTCGGCCGCCCGTGGCAGCGCGAGAACCGCGGCGGCGGTGGTGGCGGACAGGGTGATGAGGAGCGCGGACATCGCCCCGCGCCCTACCGGAGACGGTTCACGGCATGATGACGGTTGCGGGATCCCGGCTGCGGACACTCCTGGCGCGGATCGGTGCGCAGGAGGATCTCAATTTTCTGCTGACGAACCGTCTGCCGCGCCGCCTGGCGACCCGCTTCATGGGCTGGTTCAGCCGGATCGAGCAGCCGCTGATCCGGGACCTCTCGATCGCGACGTGGCGGCTGTTCTGCGACGTCGATCTCCGCGACGCGCGGGAGACGCGCTTCCCCAGCCTTCACGCCGCCTTCGTGCGGGCCCTGCGCTCAGGCGCCCGGCCGATCGCGGCCGACCCGACTCTGCTGACGAGCCCCAGCGACGCGATCCTGGGGGCCCACGGCCGCATCGAGGCCGGCCGCCTGTACCAGATCAAGGGCCTGTCCTACCGACTCGCCGACCTGCTGGGCGGTGACACAGCGCTGGCGCGCGCCCACGAGGGGGGCTGCTACGCCACCCTGCGCCTGACGGCCGGGATGTACCATCGCTTCCACGCCCCGCACGACCTGCGCGTCGAGTCGGTGCGCCACATCTGGGGCGATACCTGGAACGTGAACCCGATTGCCCTGAAGCGCGTCGAGGCGCTGTTCTGCAGGAACGAGCGCGCCGTCCTGCGCCTGCGCCTCGCTCCGGGCGGGCACGCGGTGACGCTGGTGCCGGTGGCGGCCATCCTCGTTGCCGGTCTGCGCCTCGGCTTCCTGCCCGAGGGGCTCAATCTGCGCGAGACCGGGGGACGGCGCATTCCCACCGCGGCCCGGCTCGCGAAGGGCGCCGAGATGGGCTGGTTCGAGCACGGTTCCACCATCGTGGTGCTGGCGCCCGCCGGCTTCGAGCTCTGCCCGGGGCTCGCCGTCGGATCGATCCTACGGGTCGGCGCGCCCCTGATGCGCCTGCCGCAGCCTCCCGGATCGCCCGGCGGCTGAGCGCGCCGCCTCAGGCTGCCTGAACCGCCGCGAGGAATCCCGCGACCGCGGCGTTCAGGGTCTCCGATTGCCGCGACAGGGCGGTGGCCGCGTCCAGCGCCGCGGCCGCGGTCCGGCCGGTCTCGCCGGCGGCCTGCGTGATGGTTCCGATCGTGACCGTGACCGCCCGCGTGCCGTCGGCGGCTTGGCTGACGTTCCGCACGATCTCCTGCGTCACCGCCTCCTGCTCTTCCATCGAGGCCGCCACGCTCGTCGCGATGGTCCGAAGGTCCAGGACGGACGCGGTGATCGCCTGGATGACGTCGACGGCGCGGTGCGTCTCCTTCTGGATCGTCGCGACCTGATCGGAGATCGTCTCGGTCGCTCGGACGGTCTGGGCCGCCAGCTCCTTCACCTCGGTGGCGACGACCGCGAAGCCGCGACCCGCGTCTCCGGCGCGGGCCGCCTCGATGGTGGCATTGAGCGCGAGCAGGTTCGTCTGCGCGGCGATCCCGGCGATCAGGCTGATCACGGTGCCGATCCGCTCGGCGCCGTCGGCGAGGCTCATCACGAGGGTGTTGGTCTCCGTCGCCTCGGCCGCCGCGCGCTGGGCCATGTCCGAGGAGCGCGTGATCTGGCCGTTGATGACCCCGATCGACGTCGCCAGTTCCTCGCTGGCCGCCGCGACGGTCTGCACGTGGACCGAGGTCTGCTCGGCCGCCGAAGAGACCTGGAGCAACTGCGTCGCGGTCTGTCCGGCGTTCCGGTCCATGGTCGCGGCGGCACTTTCCATGGCCCCGGCGCTGGTCGCTAACGCCGCAGTCAGGCCCTCCATCTGCTGGCGGAACGTCCGCGTGGCGCGGTCCATGGTCTCGGCGCGGCGCGCTTTCGCGGCCGCCTCGGTGGCGGCGGCCACATCCGCCGCGCGCTTCGCGACGAGCGCATCCTTGAAGACCTGGACAGCCTTGACCATCGCGCCGATCTCGTCGCCACGGTCCGCGCCGTCGATCCGCGCATCGAGGTCGCCCGCGGCGAGACGGGTCATCGTCGCCGTCGTCCGGCCGATCGGGCGGGTGACTTGGGTGAGGATCACACGGACGCCGTACCCGACCGCTAGGGCGGCGCCGGCCAGTGTCGCCAAGAGCAGCATCCGCAGGCGCTGCGCCATCGCGTCCGCGCGTTCGAACTCGGCGCGGGCCTCGCGGACCTGCAGGTCGGACAGCTCGCCGATGGTCGCCGTTGTCGGGCTCATCGCCCGGAGGAGATCGATCCGGGACGCGGTCACAGCGTCAAGGTCCCCGTTCGTCAAGGCGCGGACGAGGTCGGCCACGATCGCCGCGTCGCGGTCGAATCGCGGCGTCAGCTTCGCGACGAGCTGTGTCTCCTCGGGCGTGAGATACGTGGTCAGGTAGGCGGCCCAGGCTTCCTTCGCCCGTGCCAGCTGGTGATCGAGGATCGTCACGGCTTCGGCCGCCTGTATCGCGTGGACCTCGAAATCTCGCGTCGCGGTGAGGATGGCATCGAAAGCATCGCGCATCGTGCCGAACTGGCTGAGCGGCATGACTCTGTCGGCGTAGATCGATTCGAGACCCCTGAAATTTTTATAGAGCGCGTAATTACTGAGCCCTGCTGATCCTATGAGGAGTGTACCCAGTACGGCGAGAAGTGCGAATAGCCTGCCCTTGATCGTGTTAATCATCGATGGCGACCGTATCGTTGTCGGAGCTCTGAGCGACGATGGCGGTCTAACACTCTGCCTGTGCAGTTCAAGATGTTTCTGGTGTCTTGGAATAGAAAATCAGTACCGTATCTGCGAGGTTGGCTCCGATATTATCTGGCAAATTACGTTTTTGTTGCAGTAACGATCTGAGCAATAAATCGATGGTGCGTGCAATGCTAATTCTGTTCCTCGGGTCGACGTTGGAGCCCGGGGGGTTCAGGTGATGCATCTCGTTCGATGCTGGGGGTGGCGCGAATGCCGCGCAGCCGCGCCGATACGCGCTCGCGAACATCTGTTCAGGACGCTGTCCTGATGGACTTCTCTGGATCGCGTGATTGGAGCATGCCGGCCTCGACCGGCGCGCTGGAGCGCCGTCGCGATCAGCGCACGCGCGGCGGCTGGGAGCGCCGCGTTGTGCCCGAAGATCCGCTGGCGTGGAGCGTCTTCAGCCGGACTGGGCGGTAGCCCGACCGCGAGCAGGTTCTTCAGCCAGGAGCATGCCGGCACCGCGTCGAGCCGCGAATATCGCCCCGCCATCTACGGAGCGAAGTCCCGCTGTAGCCCGGCGTACAGACCCTCGAGTGACGGGCCGCGTTCGACGACGGGGCCAGCCGCTCAGCGCTGTACCGCCTCGATATCATCCTCGTAGATCGAGTCCGGCTGGCAGGCGTGCCATTCCTTCTTCTCGTCCGCCTGTCCTTTGCGGCCCCAGCAATAGCCCGCCTGAGCCAAGCGCCCACTCAGCCGATCGCGCAGCCGACACTGCTCCCGGACGATGGCCGGATCCCCGGTGCCCTCACAGGCCCGCGCGGCGTTCGCCTCGGCCGTCAGCAACTCGGGAATGGTTGGAAGCTGCTGCTGGGCGCGCGCGCCCGTGGCAGCGAAGACCAGAGCGAGGACGGCGAGATCAGCGCGCATGGGGCGCAGGATAGACGCGCGTCGGCATCCGGCAATTGCAGGACGCTCCGCACTCCGGCGTTTTCTGGGTGGGGGCTCGCCGCGCCCAGGGCCGCCGCCTCGGCCGCGACGCCGATCCGACCGCACCCGGCATCGATCGACTTCCCTGTCCGCCTCGCGATCGGCCATCACCCCTTGGCGGCCGCGCGGACATGCGCGAACAGACCGCTCCCGCCGCGCTCGATATCCTCGCGCACCGCATCCCGGGCCGCGACCGGGTCGCGGTCGCGCAAGGCGTCGATGATGCGCCGATGAGGGTGCGGTTCCCAGTCGGGGACGCCGTCGTCGTAGAGGTGCGAGAGGATCGGGCCGCAGCGCACCCACAGGAGTTCGACGATCTCGTACAGGATCGGCATCTGCCCGATCTTGCACAGCGTCAGGTGAAACTCGGTGTTGACGTTCACCGCGCGCGCGAAGTCGCGGCTCGCGTGGCATTGCGAGATCTGCGCGTGGATCGCCTCCAGCACGTCGACCTCGGCCGATTCTCTGGCAGCCCCAGCGGCGGCGGCACGTCCCTCGAGATCGGTGCGGATCGCGCGGATCTCCAGGAGCTGATCCAGGGTCAGCCGAGGCACGACGACGCTGCCGCGCGCGTCGAGCGCGAGGGCCTTCTCGGCGACGAGCTTGAGCAGGGCCTCGCGCATGGGCGTCGCGCTGATGCCGAAGCGGGCCGACATCGGGCGAAGGCGCAGGCGCGTATCGGGTCGCAGCTGTCCGCGCATCAGCGCGAGGCGCAGCTCGCGGTAGGCCCGCTCGCTGAGGCTCTCCTTGACAATCGGACGAACCCAATCCGGCATGATTTCGCCGGTTTCCAGTTCGGACGCCGAGGCGCTTGACATATTCCTCCCCTTGGTCCGATGTCCGTTATAACAAATAACGGAATGCGTCGACGGCACGTACCGTAGGGCATGCCGCCGGGCCGAGAGGCTCGGCGGGAGACAGGGGACGGAAATGCTCGCGTTGCGCAAGGCGACGGCCGACTTCGGGGCTGACCTCGTCCACGTCGATGCACCCACCACTCCGGGGGCTGGCCGCGTGACCGTCACGGTCGCCGCGGCCGGCATCTGCGGCAGCGACATCCACGCCTACGAGTGGACCCCCGGCTACGGGTTCATGATCCCCTTCATGCCGGTCACCCTCGGCCACGAGTTCGCCGGGACGGTCCGCGCCGTGGGAGACGGCGTGACCGGGCTCGCTGTCGGCGACCGGGTCACCTGCTGCCCGACAGTGCCGCGCGGCGGCTGCGCGGCCTGCGCGCCGAGCGGCCGCAGGATTGCCAGGGAAGGCGAGTCGTCGGCCTGCACGCGGACGGGGCCTTCGCCGAGCAGGTCGTCGTTCCGGCCGATAATTGCCGCCGCCTGCCCGACGGGATGCCGCTGGCCGTCGCGGCGCTGGCCGAGCCGCTGGCGGTCGCGGTCAACGCGGTGGACGTGGCGGAGGTCGGGCCGGGCGACCGTGTGGCGGTGCTCGGCCCGGGCCCGATCGGCCTCTGCATCGCGTTCGTGGCGCAGCACCGGGGCGCGGACGTGCTGCTCGCCGGTCTCGACGACACCGCGCGCCTCGACCTCGCTCGACGAATCGGCATCCGCGCGACGGCCGATCTCGCCGGCGTCGGCCTGGACGACGCCGTCCGGCGCACCTTCGACGGGGAGGCTGACCGGGTGATCGAGGCGACGGGATCCGCCCGATCGGTGGTCGACGGGATGGGCGTGCTGCGTTCCGGCGGCGTGATGGTGGTGGCCGGCATCCACTCCGGATCCCTCGACCTCGACCTGACGGGTTTCGTGCGCAGCAAGAAGCAGCTGCGCGCGGCCCACGACACGACGGCGCGCGCCTTCGACGCCGCGATCGCGCTCCTCGCGGACCATGCCGGGACGTTGAGGGCGCTGATCACGCACCGTCGTCCCCTCGCGGAAGCCTGGGCGGCGTTCGATCTGGCGCGGAGCCGGCAGGCCATCAAGGTGCTGCTTCTTCCCGAAGCGGCGGGGAGCCAGGGGGCCGAGCGATGAGCACCACGATGCGAGCCGTGATCGCCGTCGGGCAGGGCGGCCCCGAGGTCCTCCGGATCGTCGAGCGACCGCGCCCCGAGCCGGGCGAGGGACAACTGCTCGTGCGGGTCGAGTCCGCGGGCATCAACCGGCCGGACGTGATGCAGCGCGAGGGCCGCTACCCGCCGCCGCCCGGCGCCTCCGACGTGCTGGGGCTCGAACTCGCCGGCATCGTGGAGGCGCTCGGATCCGGTGCCGGGCGCTTCCGAACCGGTGATCGGGTGATGGCGCTGGTCCATAGCGGCGCCTACGCCGAGTGGGCCGTCGTCGACGAGGGGGTCGCGCTGAAGGTGCCGGACGGCCTCCCGGCGATCGAGGCGGGGGCGATCCCCGAGACCTACCTCACCGTCTGGAGCAACGTGTTCGAGCGTGCCCGGCTAAGGGCGGGCGAGAGCCTGCTGATCCACGGCGGCGCCTCGGGGATCGGCACCACCGCGATCCTGCTGGCGAAGGCTTGGGGCGCCCGCGTGATCGTGACCGCGGGCTCGTCCGAGAAATGCGCGGCCTGCCTCAGGCTCGGCGCGGACGCCGCGATCGACTATCGGCGGGAGGATTTCGTCGCCGCGGCCCGGGCCGCCACCGACGGGGGCGGGCCCGACGTGATCCTCGACATGGTCGGCGGCCCCTACATCGCCCGCAACCTCGACGCCGTGGCGGTCGACGGGCGCATCGCCCAGATCGCCTTCCAGCAGGGCTCGCGGGTGACGGAGATCGATCTCCAGCCTCTCCTGACGAAGCGGGTGACGCTGACGGGCTCGACGCTGCGGGCTCGCCCGGTCGCCCTGAAGGCCCGCCTGGCCGAGGCCCTCGCGGAGCACGTCCTGCCGCTGCTCGCGGCCGGGCGCGCGCGGCCACCGATCGATTCCGTGTTCGCGTTCGACCGGGTGGCTGAAGCCCATGCCCGCATGGATGGGGGCCAGCAAGTCGGGAAGATCGTCCTCTCGATCAGTGACGCCGCGCGGGGGAGCCGCTGATGTCCGAGATGTCCGAGCGCGCCAACATGACCGGCGCCCACGCCCTGGCCGCGGCGCTCCACCGGCACGGGGTCCGCGACGTGTTCGGCCAGAGCATCCCCTCGGCGCTGTTCCTGGCCGCGCCGCACCACGGCATCCGCCAGATCGGCTACCGCACCGAGAACGCGGGCGCCGCCATGGCCGACGCCTACGCGCGGATCTCGGGCCGGGTCGCGGTGGTCGCCGCCCAGAACGGTCCCGCCGCCACCCTGCTGGTGCCGGGCCTCGCGGAAGCGCTGAAGGCATCCGTACCGGTGTTGGCCATCGTCCAAGACGTTCACCGGCAATTCACGGACCGGAACGCCTTCCAGGAACTCGATCACCTCGCCCTGTTCGCGGGCGTCGCCAAGTGGGTCCGCCGGGTCGCGGTCGCCGAGCGCATCGACGACTACGTCGACATGGCCTTCGCGGCCGCGGCCTCCGGGCGGCCCGGTCCGGCGGTGCTGCTGGTGCCCCTGGACCTGCTCGACGAGCGGCCGGATTTCGAGGCCTCGGCACCGCGCCGAGCGGCCAGCCTCGGCACCTTCCCCCTCGACCGCACGGTCGCCGACCCGGCCGGGATCGCGGAGGCCGCGGACCTGATCGCTGGGGCGCGGCGCCCCCTCGTGATCGCGGGCGGCGGTGTCCATTCCTCCGGCGCCTATTCGGAACTCGGCGCGCTGCAGAGCCTCGGACTGCCGGTCGCCACCACGGTGATGGGCAAGGGCGCCGTCGCCGAGACCGACCCGCTCTCCGTCGGCGTCGTCGGCTACTTCATGGCGCCGCGGGCGCGCTCGTCCCACCTGCGCGCGCTCGTCACGGAGGCCGACGTCGTCCTCCTCGTGGGCAACCGCACCAATCAGAACGGCACCGACAGCTGGTCGCTCTACCCGGCAGGCGCCCGATTCATCCATCTCGACGTGGACGGGGGCGAGGTCGGCCGCAATTACGAGTCCCTCCGCCTCGTTGGCGATGCCAAGCTGACCCTCGCTTCCCTCGCCGAGGTCCTTCGGCAGCGCGACCTGTCCGGTCTGAAAGGCCGCCGCGCGGCGCTCGCCGACACCATCGCCCGCGCCCGCGAGGCCCAGGCCGGCGACATGGCCCGCCTCGTCGACATGGAGGCCACCCCGATCCGACCCGAGCGGATCATGGCCGAGATCGACGCGGTGACGACGCCCGAGACCGTCGTCGTCGCCGACGCGAGCTACGCCTCGATCTGGATCGCCAACTTCCTCACGGCGCGGAGGGCCGGCCAGCGCTTCCTCACCCCGCGCGGCATCGCCGGACTCGGATGGGGCCTGCCCTTCGCCCTCGGCGCCAAGGTCGCTCGCCCGGACGCGCCCGTGATCTGCGTGACCGGCGACGGCGGCTTCGGCCACGTCTGGTCGGAGCTGGAGACGGCGCGGCGCATGCGGCTGCCGGTCATCGTCGTCGTCCTGAACAACCAGATCCTCGGCTACCAGAAGCACGCGGAGCTGAGCCTGTTCGGCGACTTCACCGACGTCTGCGACTTCGAGGCGGTGGACCATGCCGCGATCGCCCGCGCCTGCGGCTGCGCCGGGACCCGCGTCGAGCGCCCCGGAGATCTCGCGCCGGCGCTGCGCGACGCACTCGCGAACGACGCCGTCACGGTGATCGACGTGATCACCGACCAGCGCGCCTACCCGCCGATCACCAGCTTCGAGGGCAAGGACGCCCTCGCCTACTGACGCCCCCGACTGGCCCCGACGAGAAGGCGCACGAAGCGCCGGGCCGACGACTGACACGGGAGGAAACGATGAGAGTTCTGGCGCGTGCACTCGCCGCCGCCCTCGTGCTGGGCGCCGCGGCCCAGGCGACGGCCGAGACGCCTGGAACATCGTCGGCGGCTACGCCGGCCAGCGCTCCCTCGGCCAAGGCATATTCTACGGCCTCGGCGCCTATTGCGGCATGCTGCTCGTCGGTGCCGGGATCAGCCCGTGGATCGGCATCGTGGCCGGCGCCGCACTCGCCGTGCTAGTGGCGCTGGCGATCAGCTTCCCGTGCTTCCGGCTGCACGGACCGTCCTTCTCGCTGGCGACGATCGCCTTCCTCGAAGTTTTCCGCGTGCTGGCCCTCCATTTCCGGGACCTGACCGGGGGTGCCACGGGACTGGTGATCCCGCTGAAGTTCGGCTGGGCCTGGATGATGTTCCGCGATCGCTGGCCACCGCTGGCCATCGCCTTCGGGCTCCTGCTGCTGACACTCGCGATCGCGTGGTGGATGCGGGCGCACCGGATCGGCTTCCACCTCGTCGCGACCCGCGAGCGGGAATCGGCCGCCCACGCGGCGGGCGTGCGCACGGTGCGCGTGCGGCTCATCGCCGTGGCCGTGTCGGGGGCGCTCACCGCCATGGTCGGCACCTTCCACGCCATGTACCTGACCTTCATCGAGCCGGCGGCGATGTTCTCGCTGACCCTGTCGATCCAGATCGCGATGTTCGCGCTGATCGGCGGCCTCGGCACGGTGTTCGGGCCGCTGCTCGGCGCGAAGGCCCTAGGGCTGCACGGCCTCGTCTACGGCCTTGTGCTGGTGCTCGTCGTCCTGTTCCTGCCCAACGGCCTGATGGGGCTCGTCACCCGCTTCGCGCGGTCCGGCGCCGGCGGTCGCGGCGTGAAGGCCGGTGCTGTTCCGGCCGCGCCGCGCGCCGCGGAACGGCCGCCGGTCGGCGAGGCCGTCCTCCGGGTCGAGGGCCTTCAGAAGCGCTTCGGCGGCCTGCACGTCACCAACGACGTCGGCTTCACCCTCCGGGAGGGCGAGATCCTGGGTCTGATCGGCCCGAACGGGGCCGGCAAGACCACCGTCTTCAACATGATCTCGGGCTTCCTCAAGCCCGACGCCATAACGGTGAGCGTGCGCGCGCCGGACGGGACGTGGCAGCATCCGGGCCAAACGGCGGATTTCGCGACGCTCGGCGTCGGCCGCACCTTCCAGATCGTGCAGCCCTTCGCCGCCATGACGGTCGAGGAGAACATCATGGTCGGCGCCTTCCACCGCCACCGCGACGTCCGCGAAGCGCGGGCGGTCGCGCGCGAGACCGCCGAGCGAATGGGGCTCGCGCCGTGGCTCGGAAGCGAGGCGCGCGGTCTCACCATCGGCGGTTTCAAGCGGCTCGAGGTCGCCCGCGTGATGGCGATGCGCCCGCGCGTGCTGCTCCTCGACGAGCTGATGGCCGGCATCAATCAGATCGACGTGCGCCGCGCCATCGATCTGATGCTGTCGATCCGCGATACCGGCGTCAGCATCATCGCGATCGAGCACGTCATGCAGGCGGTGATGGCGCTCTCCGACCGGGTGATCGTCCTGAGTTCCGGGCAGATCATCGCCCAGGGAAGCCCGCAGGACGCGGTCCGCTACCCGGCCGTGATCGAGGCTTATCTCGGCAAAGAGTTCGCCCATGCTCACGCTTGAGCGCGTGGATGCCGGCTACGGCGCGACCAGCATCCTGCACGCCGCCTCGCTGGAGGTGCGCGCCGGCGAGGTGGTGACGATCGTCGGCGCCAACGGTGCCGGCAAGACGACGACGCTGCGGACCATCGCGGGCTTCGTGACGCCGACGCACGGCCGGATCCTGTTCGAGGATGAGGACGTCACCCGGCTCTCAGGCCACGAGATGGTGGCGCGGGGCGTCACCCTGATCCCGGAGGGGCGCCAGCTCTTCCCCGAGATGACGGTGCGGGAGAACCTGCTGATGGGCGCCTACCGCCGCGCCGCGCGCGAGCGCCAGTCGGAGACGCTCGCGGACGTCCTCGACCTGTTCCCGCGGGTGCGCGAGCGCCTCGACCAGAACGCCGGCTCCCTGTCCGGGGGCGAGCAGCAGATGGTGGCCATCGCCCGCGGGATGATGGCGCGTCCCAAGCTCCTGATGTTCGACGAGCCCTCCCTCGGCCTCGTGCCGATCGTGGTGGCGCAGGTCTTCGCGGTGGTCAACCGGATCGCGAGGACCGGCGCCACCGTGCTGATCGTCGAGCAGAACGTGTTCCACACGCTGCAGGTCGCCGACCGGGGCTACGTGCTGGAGAACGGCGAGATCGTCCTCGCCGACGCGTCCGCGGCCCTGCTCGACAACGACCACGTCCGCCGCACCTATCTGGGGATCTGAGATGACCGAGCGGCAGACCAATCCCGAGGCGATCGCGCGGCGCCCGAGCCACGCCGGCCGGCGCGTCCTCGTCACGGGGGCTGGCCGCGGGATCGGCCGGGCGATCGCGGAGGGATTCGGTTCGCGCGGTGCCCTGGTGGGCGTCGCCGACCTGAACCCGGACGACGTTGCGTCGACGGTCGCGGCCATCGAGTCGGCGGGCGGCCGCGCCCTGCCGCTGCAGCTCGACGTCGCCGACCATGCGGCAGTCAAGACGGCCGTGTCGGAGGCCGCCGCCGCGATGGGCGGCGCCTTCGATACGGTCATCAACAATGCCGGCATCTCGCCGAAGCACGACGGGGCGGCCCACCGGGTTTGGGAGATGGATCCGGCGGAGTGGAACCGCGTCGTCGCGGTCAACCTGACGGGGGCGTTCAACACCGTCCGCGCGCTGACGCCGGCGATGTGCGCGGCCGGGCGCGGCTGGATCGTCAACATGTCGTCGGTGGCGGGCAAGACCCACTCGCCGATCGTCGCCTGCCACTACGCGGCGTCGAAGGCCGGGCTGATCGGGCTCACCAAGCACCTCGCGGCGGAGCTCGGCCCGTTCGGCATCCGCGTCAACGCGATCGCGCCCGGCCGCATCGAGACCCCGATGGTCCGGGCGGTGGGCCGCGCCGTCAACGACGAGCAGGTTCGCCTGACCCCGATGGGCCGCCTCGGCGCCCCCGAGGAGGTCGCGGATCTCGCCCTCTATCTGACCTCCGCCGAGGCCAGCTTCGTCACCGGACAGACCGTCGACGTCGCCGGCGGCCTCTACATGACGTGAGCCGGAGCCGGTCAGGACAGACATGGACGGGAGTACGGCCATGAACAGCGCGCTCACGGCAGCCGGGATCACCGGACGGACCCGGGTCTACGGGATCCTGGCTGACCCGATCTACCACGTGAAGGCGCCCGAGGTGATGGGGGCGCTCTTCGCCCGTCACGGCGTGGACGGCGTCCTCGTCCCGCTGCACGTGACGGCGGACGGCCTGGCCGCGGTGGTGGACGGGCTCAGGCACCTGCGCAATTTCGGCGGCTTCATCGCCACGGTCCCGCACAAGACGGCGATGACCGGCCTGTGCGACGCGCTCACCCGCGAGGCCGAGCAGATCGGGGCCGTCAACTGCGTCCGACGGGATGCGGACGGGCGCATGATCGGCACGATGCTGGACGGGATCGGATTCGTCGAGGCGCTGCGCGTCTCCGGCCTGGAACCGCGCGGCCGAAATGTTGCCCTCGCGGGGGCCGGCGGCGCGGCGAGCGCCATCGCCTTCGCGCTTGCGGCGGCGGGCGTGGCGCGCCTGACCATCCTTAACCGCACCGCCGACCGCGCCGAGGCGCTGGCGGCGCGCCTGCGCGCCGCCTACCCTGCCCTCGCGATCGCCGTGGAGGGCATCCAGGCGGAGCACGACCTCCTCGTCAACGGCACGTCGCTCGGCATGCGCCCGCAGGAGGCCGCCCCCTTCGATCTGACCGCCCTCCACGCCGGCCAGTTCGTCGCCGAGGCGATCATGGATCCGGAGACCACGCCGCTCCTCGCCGCCGCGCTGGCGGCCGGCTGCCGCATTCAGAAGGGGCTACCGATGCTGGAGTGCCAGATCGCCCTCATGGCCCGCCACATGGGCGCCCTCTGAGGCTGGATCCGAGGACTGAGCATGGCGCGCACCGTGGGATCGACCGACATCGACGTCGTCGCGGCGGGCGTCTTCGACTACGTGATCGTGGGCGGCGGCACCGCGGGCTGCGTCCTGGCCAACCGGCTGACCGAGTCCGGGACGCGCCGGGTGCTGCTCCTCGAGGCGGGGGGGCGGGCGCGCAGCCCCTGGGTCTCGATCCCGGCCGGGTTCAGCCGCCTGCTCCAGCACCCCTCCTACAACTGGCGCTTCCGGACCGAGCCCGAGGAGGCGACCGGCGGCCGGGTGATCGCGGTCCCGCGGGGCAAGGGCCTCGGCGGGTCGACCCTCATCAACGGCATGATCTACGTGCGCGGGCAGCCGCAGGACTACGACGCCTGGGCGCAGGCCGGCTGCCGCGGATGGGGCTTCGCGGACGTGCTGCCCTACTTCCGCAGGCTCGAGGATTACGACGGGGCGCCCGACCCCCTGCGGGCCCGCGGCGGACCGCTGCCGATCACGGAAGTCGCCGAGCGGCCGGCGATCGCCGAGGCCTTCATCGCCGCCGCGCGGGCGGCTGGGCATCCGCGCAACCCCGACTACAACGCGGCGAGTCAGGACGGCTTCGGCTACTACCAAGTGAACCAGCGTCGCGGGCGGCGGGTCAGCGCCGCCGACGCCTATCTGCGGCCGGCCCTCGCCCGTCCGAACCTCGCCGTCGTGACGGACGCGCACGTCCTGCGGCTCACCTTCGACAGGGATCGGACGAGCGGCGTCGCCGCTCTGGTCGGTGGCCGCGAGCGGCTGTTCCGCTGCCGCGGGGAGGTGATCCTTGCCGCGGGGGCGGCGCAGACCCCGCAGATCCTGGAACTGTCCGGCCTCGGCGACCCGGCGATCCTCGCCGGCCTCGGCGTGGCGGTGCGGCGCGCGCTCCCCGCCGTCGGCACCAACTACATGGACCATTACTGCACGCGCATGAATTGGCGCGTGCGCCTGCCGGTGACGCTGAACGAGCAGACCCGCGGCCTGCGCCTCGGCGTCGCCGCGGCGCGCTACCTCGCGACGCGGCAGGGTATCCTGGCGCTGGGGACCGGCCTCGCCCACGGGTTCGTGCGCACGCGGCCGGGGCTCGATGGGCCCGACGTGCAGTACTTCTTCATGCACGCGAGCTACGCCAACGCCGCCGAGCGCAAGCTCGACCGCCTGCCCGGCATGACGATCGGCGTCACGCAGCTGCGACCGGAATCGCGCGGGACGATCCACGCGGCGTCGCCCGACCCGCTCGAGCCCCCCGCCATCCGCCCGAACTTCCTCGCCACCGAGGAGGATCGCCGGGCGATGGTCGAGGGCATGAAGATCGCGCGCACCGTCGTCGCGCAGGCGCCGATGGAACGCTTTCGCGGGGCCGAACTCAATCCGGGGCCGGACTGCCGGACCGACGCGGACTGGCTCGATTTCGCCCGCCGCGACGGCCAGACGATCTACCACATCTGCGGCACGTGCCGCATGGGCGGCGATCCGGGTTCCGTGACGGATCCTAACCTGCGCGTGCGCGGCGTGGCCGGCCTCCGGGTGGCGGACGCCTCGATTATGCCGCGGATCGTCTCCGGCAACACGCAGGCCGCGGTGTTCATGATCGCCGAGAAGGCCGCCGACCTGATCCGGGCCGATGCCTGATGCGGTCTGGCCATCGGGCGCCGCGGCGCGTACGGCAGGTTCGCGCCAACCTCGGCCGTACTGCGCCGGTCCCGGCCGTGTCTCGGCCTCGACCGGCACTGTACGGCGCACCAAGTCTCACCGCGGGCGTGCTCGCCAAGACCGGCGGCAAAGGATCGACGTCATGCTCTACATGGTCCACATGCAGGTCAACATTCCGGCGTCCCTGCCGAAATCGGAGGCGGATCGCCTGAAGGCCGAGGAGAAGGCCTACGCCCAGAAGCTCCAGCAAGATGGCAGATGGCGGCATCTCTGGCGCATCGCCGGGCAGTACGCCAATTACAGTGTCTTCGACGTGGCGGGAAACGACGAGCTCCACCAGATCCTGAGCTCGCTGCCGCTCTACCCGTACATGGCGATCAGCGTGACGCCGCTGGCGCAGCATCCCTCCGCCATCGCGACCAACTGACGGGACGATCGTCATGCCCTACATGATCGAGACCTTCGACAGGCCCGGGAGCCTGGACGTCCGCAGGGCGAACCGCGCGGAGCACCTCGTCTACCTCGACCGGATCAAGGCCCGGCTTCTGGCCTGCGGCGCGAAGCTGAACGACGATGGCAGCGACGCCGGCGGCGGCCTGTACGTCGTCGATGTCGAGACCCGCGCGGAGGCCGAGGCGCTCATCCAGGCAGACCCGTTCTACAGGATCGGTCTCTTCGAGCGCGTCGAGATCCGGCGCTGGCGCAAGGCCTACCTCGACGGCCGCAGCTATCTCTGAGATCGGCGGAGCGCGTTTCCGGAGAGAAGAAGCGCTGCGGCGCGGAGCGGCCGCACGAGAACCAAAGAGTGGGGAGGATACAATGATCCGTCGCAGCTGGGTCGCGGCCGCCGCGTTCGGCGCCGCTGCTTTGACCACCCTGCCCGCCTCCGCGCAATACGCGGATGGCGGAATCAAGATCGGCATCCTGACCGACATGTCCGGCGGCTACTCGGACCTGGCCGGCCGCGGCTCCGTGACGGCCGCGCAGCTCGCGGTTGAGGATTTCGGCCGCCCGATCAATGGTCGAAAGGTCGAGCTGATCTTCGCCGATCATCAGAACAAGGCCGACATCGCCTCGTCGATCGCGCGCCGGTGGTTCGATACCGAGGGTGTTGACGCGATCTTCGACACCAATTCCTCGGTCGCGGGGCTGGCGGTGCGCGAGGTCGCGCGCAGCAAGGGCAAGATCGACATCAACTCCGGCGCCGGCTCCATGGCGCTGACCAACGCCGCGTGCTCGCCGACCGGCGCCCACTGGTCCTGGGATACCCACTCGCTCGCGGCCGGCACCGCCGCGGCGCTGGCGGATGATCCGAAGAACACGTGGTTCTTCATCACAGCCGACTACACCTTCGGGCACGACCTGGAGGCGCAGGTCACCCGCGTCGTGAAGGCCAAGGGCGGTACGGTACTCGGGTCGGTCAAGCACCCGTTTCCTAATCCGGATTTCTCGTCCTACCTGCTGCAGGCGCAGGCCTCGGGCGCGAAGATCATCGGCATGGCCAATGCGGGCGCCGACACGATCAACACCATCAAGCAGGCGAGCGAATTCGGGATCCTGCAGGGCGGCCAGAGGCTGGGCGGCCTCAACATCTTCCTGACCGACATCTATTCCGTCGGGTTGTCGGCAGCGCAGGGCATGATCCTGACGACGGGCTTCTACTGGGACATGGACGAGCAGACGCGCGCCTTCGCCCGGCGCTTCGGCGAGCGCATGGGCGGCCGGATGCCGACCATGGTCCAGGCCGGCGATTATTCGGCGGTGCTCCACTTCCTGAAGGCGGCCGAAGCTGCCGGCACGGATGACGGGCTGAAGGTGATGGCCGAGATGCGCGCGCTGCCCATCCAAGACTTCTTCGCACGCAACGCCACGCTGCGGCCGGACGGCCGCCTCGTGCACGACATGTACCTCGCCCAGGTGAAATCCCCGGCGGAATCGACGGGGCCTTGGGACTTCTACAAGATCCTGAAGACGATCCCGGGCGACCAAGCGTTCCAGCCGCTCTCGGAGAGCACGTGCAAGCTCGTGAAGGGCTGACGCGCCTCCGGCGGCCTCCCGGACCGTGACGACGGTCGACGCCGATGATCGCGGCGCCGGAAGTGCCGGTCCCCTCGCTCCCACGGGAGAGCCGACAGGGCGCGGCTGTCTCGACCGGTGTGCCCGTTCCGTGAGAGCGGCGCATCGCGATCGGGACGACGCTAGTGGGACGTGCTCTCGACCGCGGCGGCGAAGACGTAGCCGACCCCGCGCTCGGTCAGGATGAGCTTCGGGTCGCTGGGCCTGCGCTCGATCTTCCGGCGCAACCGCAGGATCTGCACGTCGATGCAGCGATCGAACACGTCGTCGTGGACGCGCGTGACCTGCAGCAGGTACTCGCGGCTGAGCGGCCGCTGGGGCGCGTCGAGGAACGCCGCCAGGAGCGCGTACTCGCGCTTGCCCAGGACGACTTCGACGCCATCCGGATTGATCAGGCGTCGGCGCCGGCGATTGAGGACCCAGCCGTCGAAGCGCCGGTACGGCGCCTCCGCCGGGCGGGACGCGGCCTGCGCCGCGACGCGGCGGAGGACGGCGCGGACGCGCGCCAAGAGTTCGCGCAGGCCGTAAGGCTTGACGATGTAGTCGTCCGCGCCGAGTTCGAGGCCGAGCACGCGATCGAACTCCTCGCAGCGGTGCGCCGTGGTCAGGATGACGGGAAGGTTGCTCCCCGCCCGCAGATCCCGCAGAAGGTCGAGCCCGTTCTCCGCGCCCGGGCGGAGGTTGAGCACGGCCAGATCGAACTGCGACGGATCCGCGAGCTGCGCGCGCGCCTCGGCCCGGGTCGTCACCGGAACCACGCCGACCCCGTGCTCGCCGAGGTAGCCGCATACGACGCGCTGCACGTCCGCGTCGTCGTCGACGAGCAGGACGCGTAGGGCATGGTGCTGCACGGGCGATGCTCCTCCGGGGTTTGGCCGTCGAATCTGCGGAGTAGCGCCCCGAGGCCGCCCGAGGCCGTACGGCCTCCCAGGGGCTGCCGGATGCGCGTGGTCTGCTTTCGCCGGCCGATCGATCTGTCCTGTCCTCCGATGACGGCGCGGCTGAGCGGCAGAGCCGCCCGAAGCGACGCCGGACGAGGCTGACGGTCAGGCGGCAGTCGCCGAGGTCGCTGTTCGCCGCGTAGCCGCCCGTCGGACTCCACCAGCCGCGGCCGCCGAAACGGTCTCGGAAGCCGTGGTGGAACCCGCCGTGGTGGAAGCCGTGATGGAAGCCGCCATGGTGACCGAAGCGTCCGTGTCCGAACCCGCGCGCTTCGGCAGGTCCGGGGACGGTCGCCGAGGCGGCGAGGGCGAGACCGGCCAGGATCGCGGTCGTAAACGAGGTGGTCGCCATGCTGAGTCTCCCGTTGCGATAGGGAGACGATGAACCGGCCAAGCAGGGTCGACTGTGATCCGGGTCACAGAGTCGGCGCGGGCCTGCGCGCTGGCGGCGGTCGCTCGGGGATGCGGCTAGGGCTCTGCCGCGCGCGGGTGGCTCAGCCAGACCTCGAGGGGCCGGCTGCGGCCGCGGATGGCCGCGGTCCGGCCCTCGAATGTCCCCGCCGACAGGTCGAGCCCGGCCGCAAGCGCCAGTTCGGCGCTGAGCGCCAGGCGGGCGTTGGCGTCCGCCGCGACCGCGAGCAGGCGGCTCGCGACGTTGACCGTGTCGCCCGTGGCGGTGACGTGCTGGTTGGTGTCGCTGCCGAGGCGCGAGAGGATCACCGGCCCGTAATGCGCGCCGATGCGCAGATCGAGGGCCGGCCCGGCTTCGGACAGGACCGGGCTGCGCGCGATCCAGGCGCGCGTGCGGGCGATGAGCTCCTCCGCGGCCTGGACGGCGTGCACGGCTTGCTCCGGGTCCGGATCGAGCGCGCCGAACAGGACCATGGCGCCGTCGCCCATGAAGTTCACGACGACGCCCCCGCGCAGCGTCACCGCCGCGTCCACGAGATCGTGGAACGTCTTGAGCATCGCCCGGGTGCGCACGGGGCCCAGTTGCTCGCTCCGGCGCGTGAAGCCGGTGAGATCGACGAACAGCACGGCAATGTCCCGCGCGACGGGCTCGGCGAGGTAGCCTGGGTCGCGGGCCAGCCGCTCGGCCAGAGCGGCGGGCTGCAGCCGCCGCAGCACCTCCTCGGAGCGCGCCACCCGCGCGCTCTGGCGGCGCTCGAGCGTCTGGCGGCCCACCGCGCAGGCGAGTGCCGGCACGCCCACCGCCGCGAGCGGCAGGGCGGCGCTGAACCAGATGCCGTGCGCGAAGGCTGCGGCGCCCGCGGTGAGCCAACCGGCCGTCGCGAGGAGTACAAGGATCAGGCCCGGGCCCGGCGGCAGCAGCGCGATGGCGAGCGCCGCCCCGACCGCCAGGAGGACGGCGGCCGCGGCGTCGCGCCGCCGCACGCCGGCATCGCGGACGAGGCCATCCCCCGTGGCGAGGTGGGCGATGCCAGTCGCGAGGAGCTCGACGCCGGGCATGACGGGATCGAACGCGGTGGCGAAGGTATCGCCGCCGCCGAGCGCGGTGACGCCGATCACCACGATACCGTCCGAGAGCGCCGCGGCCGGCGCCGTGCCGTCGAGAAGGGCGCTCGCGCTCACGGTGGCGATCGCGCGCCGCGCACCGTAGGGGCGCAGCGGGAGATGGTAGCCCAGGTCCAGGGGCAGCGCGCGGCCACCGATCTCGACCCGGCCCTTGCTGAGCACGGGGTCGCTCCGCGCCGCCAGGGCCGCAACCCGCAGCACAAAGGACGCGGCGACCCCGTCGGAGGTCCGCACCACCAGCGGGAGATGGCGGGGCACGCCGGACGCGTCCTCGGCGACGTTGACGACGCCCGACGCGACGTCCTCGCCGAGTTTCGGCGTCGGCCGATGGAGCGCGGTGGCGACCGGGATGCCGTCCTCGCTGACGTTCCCGTCGAAGACGGCCGCCGAGGCCAGGATCGCGGTCGTCTTCGCGAGGGCGGCGGCGAGCGCGTTGTCCGCGTCCGGCTGCCGTCCCGCGTCGAGGAAGAGCACGTCGACGGCGATCACGCGCGGGCGCGCCTCCGCCACCCGCTCGATGATCCGCGCCATCGTGGTGCGGGAGACCGGGAAGCCGCCCTCGCGCCGCACCGTCGCGTCGTCGATCGCCACGACCGTGAGGTCGGCCGGCGGCGTGCGCGGGCCCGCGAGCCGCAGGCGCAGGTCCGTGAGGGCGGATTCCAGACGGTCGAGGGGCGTCGCGCGACCGGCGATATGCAGCTGGCCGAGCCAGGCGCCCCAGGCGAGCGCGCCGAGCGAGGCGGCGAGCACGAGGGCGAGGCGCGCCCGGCGGAAGGCGCGGTCGTGCGTGGTATTCGCCGATCGACCGGCGTCGCTCAACGTCCGAACCGCTCGAGCAGGCTCCTGACGCGCTCCTGCGGCCAGCGCCGGACCTCCAGGGCGTCGCGACCGTCATCGACGTCGACCCCCTCGCCCGGCCCGAGCGTGACGGCGATCTGGGGGGCGTCGCGCCTGGCGACGTCGACCCGTCCCTGCGCCACGAAGACGGAGGTGCGCGCCCGGGTCACGTCGACGGCGTAGACCGTGCCCCGCACCGAGGCGACCGCGTGCGGCGTGAGGATCTGGAAGCCGTCCCGGCGGACGCGGCGGCTCGCCGGGATCGTGACGAAGACCGCGTTGCCGCCGATTTCCGCACCCTTGAGATGTCCGTCGCTGTCCGGATCCACAGGCCGCAGGCTGCCCGCGCGCTCGACTTCGAGCGTCAGGCCGTCAGCGCAGTGCAGGATCCGCAGGGGCGGATCGAAGCGCGTCGTCTCCGTGCAGCGCGTCTGCGCGGCGGCGCTCGACGCCGCGAGGGTGACGGCGGCGACGGCCGCCAAGCGCGCTGCGATGCTCATGCGATGAAGCCCTGTCGACCCGATCATGTCTGCGCCCGCGCCCCGAGCGCGACGAGGCGGTGCGAGGCCCGAACGGTGACGCGCGCGCGCCCGAGATCGATCAGGCCCGATCGCCGCCAGTCCTGCAGGACGCGGTTGACGCTCTCCCGGGCCGCGCCGACGAACGCCGCGAGTTCCTCCTGCGTCACCTGGATCTCGGCGCCGAAATCCTCCGACAGCGTGATCAGGCGCCGGGCCAGGCGGATGTCGAGCGGAAGCAGCGTCGCCTCCTCCATGCGCGCGCTCATCCAGCGCAGGCGCTGGCACAGCAGATTGATGATCTGGACCGCCAGAGCGGGATCCCCGGCGAGGAGCTTGAGAAAGGCCCGCCCCTCCACGACGAAGAGGTCGGCCGGCTCGAGGGCCACGGCCTCGGCGGTCCGCGGATGGCCGTCGAGGAAGGCGATCTCGCCGAAGACGTCGCCGGGCCCGAGCAGGTTGAGGGTGACCGCGCGCCCGTCGTCGGAGCCGGCCCCGATGCGGATCTGCCCGCGCCGCACCGCGTAGAGGGCGTCGCCCGGATCGCCCTTCTGGAAGAGGATCTCGTGGCGCGCGAGGCTGCGCGTCGTGCACAGGCCGGCGATGGTCTCGATCGCTTCCGGACCAAGCTCAGCGAAGAACGCGTTGGCCTTCAGGAACCGAATGAGCGTGTGCGGCGTGCTCACGACTGCATCTCTCCGGCCGTCGAGCCGGAGCTTATGCGCGTTTCGGGGCGCGATTAGCAAGGCTTGCACCGCGGGAGCGGAGGATGATCATGGATAGAGCCCGCAAGCGGGCTCGTCGCAGCGACGATTGTTACAGGCCGTGCGCCCGCTTCAGGATCTCCGCGGCCCGTTCGCCGATCACCGCGCACGGCGCCTGCGTGTTGCCGGTGGTCACGCGGGGCAGGATCGAGGCGTCGGCGACCCGGACTCCGTCGATGCCGTAGACCTTGAGCGCGCCGTCCACGACCGCCATCGCGTCGCGGCCCATCCTGGCGGTGCAGCTCTGGTGCCAGTAAGTGACGGCGGCATCGCGGATGTAATCCGCCATCGCCGCGCCCGACAGCGGGCCCGGCATCGACTCGGCGCGCACGTAGGGCCGGAACGCCCGCGCGTTGCCGAGGGCGCGGCAGAGGTCGACGCAGGCCGCGGCCGCGGTCACGTCGGCCGGGTGGGACAGGAAGTTTGCCTCGATGACCGGCGGCGTCGCCATATCGGCGCTCCGGAGCCGCAGGCGACCGCGGCTGGCGGGCTGCGCGAGGCCGGCGAACATGGTCCACCCATGGGCCGGCACGCCGCGCGCCGCGGTCTGCTCGCTCGGAACCGGGAACTCGACCTGGCAGAACAGCAGATCGGGTGCGTCGAGGTCGGGCCGGCTCGTCCAGTACAGGGTGGCCTCGCTGCCGCTGTTGCGCGGCGCGATCGGCGCGGCGTACTCCCAGGTGCAACCGAAGGATACGTGATCCTGAAGGTTCTGCCCGACGCCGGGCAGATGCTGAACCGACGGGATGCCGAGCGCTCCGAGTTCGTCGCTGTCGCCGATCCCCGAGAGCATCAGGACCTTGGGCGTGTGGATCGCGCCCATCGACAGCACGACCTCGCCCCGCGCACCGACCGTCCTGACCGCGCCCGCGTGGACGAACTCGACCCCCGTCGCGCGGCGACCGTCGAAGGTGACGCGGCGGACGAGGGCGTCCGTGAGCACCGTCAGGTTCGGCCGGTCAAGCCAGGGATGGACGTAGGCGCGGTAGAGCGAGACGCGCCGGCCGCCGCGGACCAGCATGTCGGTCAGCGCCGCGCCGCCGGGCCCCTCCATCATGCGGCCGTTGGGGTTGTCGAAGGTCGGGATGCCCAACTCCCGCGCGGCGTCGAGCATGGCGTGGGCCACGGGGCTGGGATCGGGCGCCGGCTGCACCCAGACCGGACCGTCGCTTCCGCGATGCGCCGGGTCAGGGGCACCGCGCCAGTTCTCGATGCGTCGATAGATGGCGCGGACATTCTCGTAGCCCCAGGCCGCGTCGTCCGCTTCGGTCGCGAAGGCATCCCAGTCAGACCGGTGGCCGCGTGCCCACACCATCACGTTGACGCTGGAGCCGCCGCCCAGCCCCTTGCCCATCGCCATGGAGAGCGCGCGGCCGTTCAGGTGCGCGTTCGGCTCCGCGCGGAAGCCCCAGTCCCGCGGACCGCCCAGGTTGGTGGGCCAGAGCGCCGGATCGAGTACGGACTCGGCCTCGTCCGAGCCGCCCGCCTCCAGCAGGAGCACCTGCACTTCGGGGTTCTCCGCCAGTCGCCGCGCGACGACCGAACCCGAGGCGCCGGCGCCGCACACGACGAAGTCGTAGGCCGGCTTCACGTCGGCGGTCAGCCGGGCCTGATTCTCCGCCGCGCGCCGCGCGAAATCATCCCGGACTCGGGCGTCAGAAGTGCTCATGATCTCGAGGGTCCCTGTCGGAGGCGGGTTGGGATCGGCCCGGCACTCGGCCGGGAGCCGGTGGCCCGTGCATCGGCCGCTCCCGAGCGTCGAGGCGGGCGCCCGTCCGGGGGCTGTGGCGGCAGCAGGGTTGGCAACGGCGATGGTGTGTGGCGCCTGTCACGTGAGGATCGCAGCGTCGCGGACGATCATCTGTCCGGGCGCGTCTTCCTCGGATCGTCCGAGGGATTGACGTAGTCGAGGCCGAAAGGCCCGGTTCCGGAGACTTGGATCACGGCCGGTTCGCGCGTCGTCCAGAGGGCGTGGGGCATACGGGCCGGCAGATGCAGGAAGGCGCCCTGCTGAAGCCGCTGGCCGCGGCTCGCGTCGATGGTCTCCCCCATGTCGTGGACGAGATTGCCAGATAGCAAGGTCACGCTCTCGTCGGTCGCGTGCGTGTGCGGCGCGATGACGTAATCCGGCGGGAACCGGAGTCTGAGCGTGAAGGGGCCGGGTCTGTCGGGATCGCCCGCGATGATGCTGATCTCGCTGCCCTTCGGCAGGGACGGCGGCGCGGCGCGCCACCGAACGGCGTCGTCACCGGTGACCATGATCATCTCGCCCGCGCGTGCGTGCGGCGCGAGGCCCGCGAGAAGGAGGACGAGACAGCAGCTTCGGCGCAGACGCATCGACGGTCTCCAGATCGGCGCGTGGGTGGAGCCGCCTGCAGGGCAGCCGGCGGGAGGGTGTGGTCCGGGATGAACCTGTTCGCTGACGCCGAGCTGGTGCCCGTTCCGGCGACGCTCTCGTCAGGTCGAGTTCTGTAGGCCGCGCGCCATCGGACCCGCTACGGCAGAACGCCCGCGTTGACCTGGGCAAATCGCACGACTTCAGCGCGGACCCTTCCGAGACGGTCGCAAGCTCGATAACCCTCGGCCTCTCGGGAGGACACGGGTGACGACCTTCAGCCTCAAGCACGTCCTGGCCGCCTGGAACGCGCGCGAGCTGGATCTCAAATGGGCTCTCGTCGGCCGGATCGCGCTGATCGCCATCCTCTGCGCCGCCGGAGCGGCCGCGTACGCCATGCACGACGTCGCGGCGAAGACCAGGCAGCGAAACGCCGAGACGGCCGGCGAAGTGCACAAGCAACTTCGCCTGCAGCTCCTGCGCATCGAGCGGGCCGCCGACATTTCCGTACGCTTTCCGGACTGGGAGATCGTCACCCGGTACGCCCTGCAACCCGGTCAGTGCGTGCAGCTGATCCCGGCGGAGACCGGCCCGACACGGTCGAGCTGCGTCGGCGTCGAGCCGCACGCGCTCGCGGCACCCGACTGGTTCGCGACGCTCTACAGGTCCCTCTTCTTCGCCGGATCCACCGTCCGTCTGCCGCTCGAGCATCAGGGCTCGCGGAGAGGGATCGTGGAGGCGGACATCGATCCGCACGCCGTCGTCGGTTCGGCCTGGATCGTGCTGAAGCAGGTCTCCGGCGCGCTCGCGGCCATGACAGTCGTCCTGTGCGTGCTGGTCTACGGCGCGGTCGCGCACGCCCTGCGTCCCGCCAATGAGATCCTTGTCGGTATCGACCGCGTCGCGCAGGGCGACCTCGCGTGGCGTCTGCCGAGCTTCCGCCTGCGCGAGCTCCGGCGCATCGCGACGGTGTTCAACGCGCTTGCCGGCCATCTCCAGCTGGCCACACGGGAGCGCGCCGAGCTCGCCCGCCGGCTGATCGATGCCCAGGAGCAAGAGCGCCGGTGGCTGTCGCTCGAACTGCACGACGACGTGGCGCAGAGGCTGACGGCCCTGAGTCTCCTCGCCCGCTCGATCCAGGACGGCGCGCGCTCCGCGGCGCCTTCGGTCTCGACCGAGAGCGCCGAACTCGCCAGCATGGCATCGGACGCGGTGCGGGCGCTCCGGATCACCCTGGCCTCGCTGCGGCCGCCGGAGATCGACGATCTCGGGCTGCGGATCGCGCTCCGCAGCCTGATCGCCGCGCAGGCGCAGCGGGCCGGCGGCCGGATCCAAGTCGCGCTGCGGGCCGACGCGCAGGTCGACCGCCTGCCCTCAGAGGCGGCGGCCCATGTCTACCGGATCGTCCAGGAAGGCCTCACCAACGCCGTCCGCCACGCGGCGGCGCGCAACGTGGCGATCGCGCTGAACGTCGTGGAGACCGACGGCGGTGCGGACGTCCGGCTGGACTTCGCCGACGACGGGAGCGGCGCGCCCGCGGAGGTGCTGGAGCGTTCGCGTCCCGGTCTCGGCCTGCTCGGCATGCGCGACCGCGTCCACGCGCTCGGCGGGCAGATCGTGACGGAAACGTCCCCGGGCGGCGGGTTTCGCCTGCGGGTCCGCTTTCGCGCCGCGCTCGCGGCCAGGGAGGTGTCATGACCGGACGGCGCATACGGGTGATGCTCGTCGACGATCACGCCGTCGTACGGGAGGGATACCGGCGGCTCCTGGAACGACAGCCCGATATGGAGGTCGCCGCCGAAGCCCGGGACGGCGCGGAGGCCTACCGTACCTACCGGGCCGCGGGGCCGGACGTCGTCATCATGGACATCAGCATGCCCGGCCGCGGCGGGATCGACGCCATCCGTCAGATCCGGCAGGTGGATCCGGACGCGCGCATCCTCGTGTTCAGCGTGCATGCCGCCGTCAGCTACGCGCTCCAGGCCATACGCGCCGGCGCCCGCGGCTACATCACGAAGAGCAGCGCTTCGGAGCTCCTGATCGACGCCGTGCGCAGCGTGTTCAACAACAAGCTGACCCTGTGCGCCGAGATCTCACACCTGCTGGCCGCGAGTCGGCTGGAGGAGCAGCCGTCCCCGATCGACCTCCTGTCGCCGCGGGAGTTCGAGATCCTGCGGATGATCCTCGATGCGCGGCACACGGATGCGATCGCTGTCGATCTCAGCCTCTCGCCGAAGACCGTCGCGAACTACCACTACGCCATCAAATCGAAGCTCGGCGTCAGCTCGGACGTGGAACTCGTCTACTACTGCATCCGGTGCGGCCTGATCGATCCGTTCTCCGTCGTCGGAGCGATCTAGGTCTCGCGACCGCGCCGCTCCGGAGCTCCACGCGGACGGCGCGCGGTGCCCTGCGGCGCAGAAGTCAGCACGGGCTGATCGACAGCTCGCCGGCGGCGACACACTTCCCTGACATAGACGCGTGACGCGAACACGCGGCCCGTCGCCGAAGTGTCCGTCGCCAAAGTGTCCGTCGCCGGCCCTCGGCGCCGTCCCCGGTTCGGCGACGGCGTTAACGGATCGTCAGACCCGGTTCGCGCCGATCCCGGCTCCGATTTCGCGCAGCGACGGAGGTGTGCTCCCGGTTCGCGCCGCAGTTCGGACCGAAGCCGGACGCGGAGGCTGCGGCCTCATGCATGTCATTTCTCGGCAAAGCTTGTCCTGATTTGAGGGATCCCCACAGGGAGTGCCCTCAAATGAGTTTGACTTAAAGCACACGGAACTCTGTCCTTACAGATCCGTGCTTACAGAGAAGTTTGACCCTGTTCGCGAACGGCCTCTCACGTCCGCTCAGCTTTGGGTTTCCGCGTTCTCGACCGACTGCGGCTTCCTCGATGGCTCGGAGGATAACAGATTGCCCTCTTCTCACCGTCAGGCGGGCACAGTTTTCCGGATTGAGGCGGCTGCACCACAGCCTGGTTCGGGAAAACAGTCTGCGCAGAACATTCCGCAGCAGATCCGACAACCCGCCTTGGCGCAAGCTAACATGAGAATTTGCCTCGATTTCTGTTACTCCCGGAGGGGCGGTCTCATTTAAGTTTATCTCGATTTGTAGGGAACGTGGTCCGCCTGCTCCCTAGACCCGACATGCCCAGGCGCGGATGCCTGGTCCAACCCTTGGAAACAGAGGCCGGCATCAAACCCGATGCCGGCTCGATCATAGGGCCGATGGGTCCAGACCGCACCCTTAGCGTGATCTGCGGACCGGGCCATGCCCTTCGAGTTTCCGTACTTTCTTTTCGGAATGGCCGCGAGGATACCACCGGCCCCCAACGCCGGGGTGGGCATCCGGTCGAGCGCCCAGATCGGTCAGGCCCGCGAAGGCGCCCTGGCGGTCGGCTCGGCTGGCTTCGCCGATACAGTCGCTGCGGTCCTCACGTGGTCGGATCGGCCGCTCCACGATGATCTGGACGGCGGCCCGGCACGCACGAGGAAGCCGCCTCGGGACGAGGCGAGCCGGACGGCTAGGACAGCCGAGGCAGACTATCAGGAAAGCGTGTCCCGATTTGCGGCCCTGCCAATGGTACGAACTCAAGAGAGCTTGTCCCGATTGTCAGGGAAGCCTGTCCTCACGCCCGGGATGTGCTTGAACCCGGTGGCCTCCGCAGAGGGGCGCCCGTGACCGCGCGCCCCTCTGCGGACATGATGATCCCCGTGTCGGGCTTGAGCCAGGACCGCTGGCCGGGACGAAACCTTTTCGATTTCGCGGCCTGATCGGGCATCCACTCCCCGGAATTGCCGCGCGCAGGAATGCTCTCCGCTTTCGGCGGGCAGGGCGCCACCCACGTCGGACGCGGTCTGCGGAGAGCGGGGAGCGTTTGCGAGGCGGTCGTCGAGCTCCCTGCCCTCTTCCCTCGTCGAGGTCACGAAATCGGGGACCGCGGGTCGAAACACCGGTCCGGGGCGGGCACAGTCCCGACGCCGTCGGTAATCAAGGCCGTTTCAGCTCGCCGCGCTCAGGTCCCTTGCCCTCCTGAGCACGCCGACCATGGCTGGTGCGATGTCCGTCGAGCGAGTGACCGAGGCACCCCCGCCGGGAACAAGATCCAGGTCGTGGCGGCGACCGAGCGCCGTGGGCTCGCTCATGAGGCGCCGGCACAGCAATTCCGCCAACGACGGATCCTCGACGGCACAGACGATCTGCCGCCCCGACCGCTGCAGGGCCGACAGGACCTCGACCAAGTGCAAGGCCCGGAAATCATCGATGTGCTGGACCGGATCGTCGAGCATGAGCGTCCGCCAATTGCACCAAGGCCGGGACAGGTGAACGGAGAGGAGGAAGGCCAGCCCGGCCGCGCGCCTCTGCCCGCTGCTGAACACGAATTGCGGGTTCAAGCCGTTGCCGACCCGCAGGCTCAGGAAACGCCTGACGTCGCCGCGTATGCCGTAATCGATGGACCGCCACTCGGAATGCGGGCGAAGCCGCTGGTACAGCTCGTTCAGCAGCGGGCTGATAACCGCCAGGCGCTCGTCGATGATCTCGGCATTCGTCCTGCGGACCGTACGGTCCAGCGTCCGGGTGGTCCTCACCGCAGCGTGGGCGCGCGCGAGCCGGTCGCTCGCGTCGTCGGCCTCTGCCCGGAGCGCTTCGAGGCGCGCTTCGAGCTCCGTTACGCGTTCCACCGCCTGCGAAGCTTCCAAGGTGAGGATGCTTCGTTCCAGGTCGATCAACCGACTCCGTTCGGCCTGCACCACCTCCTCCAGGGCCTCTGGGTCGTAGGCCAGCCCTCCATCCAGGGAACGTCGCACGAGCTCGGCCGAAAGCGCCTCTTCCCGGGCTTCCAGTTCGGCTTGGGCGGACGCGAGCCGATGGACGACCGTCTCGGCCTGCTTCAGGATCTCGCCGGCATCCTCGACCCGGGTTCGGGCCGCCGCGACCTCGCCGCGCGCCTCCGGCACTGCCGACCGCCGGGCGGCGAGGCGCTCGCGCGCGGATGCGAGCCCCTTCTCGAACTCGGGGGCGCCCTGCGGCGCGCGGCATAGCGGGCAGCGGTCGTCATGCAGGCCGATCCGGCTGCCGTGATCGACCAGGATCGCGAGCGACGCGGCGAGGCCGTCGCTTTCCTGTTCCCGGTCCAGGCGCGCCTCGGCGGCCTGCAGCTGGCGGCGGGCTTCCTGGACCGCGATCTCGGCTTCGGCCACCGCCGCCGCGTCACGGCCTGCGCTGTCGCCGTGTCGCGCGACCGTGTCGCGCAATGCGGCCACCGCGCGAGCCTCGTCGGCGACCCATCCCATCTCGCCGAGGTTCGACCGGCGCCTGGCCAGCGCCTTCCGGGCTGCCGCGACCCGAGCTCCCAGGTCGGGGCCGGCCCCGGGCGTTAGCTCGTCCAGGGTGGTAAGGACGGCCGCGACGTCCCCGGCCTGCAGGGCGACGTCCCGGATCTGCTCCAGGTCGGTCAGCGCCGCAGTCAGACGTGCGCGCGCCTCCTCATAGGACTGCGCGGCGGCATTGTGCACGGCCTCGGCGGAGGACAGGGCCTCGCGAGCCTTGGCGGCGTAATCCGGACCCTCGATGGCGCCCAGCGCCGCGCGCACGAACTCGAACCGTTGCGTTTCCGTCAGGTCGAGGCTGAGCGCAGCGATCCATTCGTCGCGAATGATGGATGTCCTGCAGACCTGCTGGAGCGCCCGCTCGGGCTTCGCGCCCGGAACGCAGAGCATCGCCTCGATGCGTGCCGCGTCCCGGTCGGCGCCGGTCTCGCGCGAGCGCGTCACCGCGAAGCCGCTCCCGTCATCGGCGCGGAATCCCACGGTGACGAAGTGCGCCTCCGGGTGGCCTTCGCCGCGCCACCAGACGTAGTCGTCGAGGCTTTCCTTCGCCGCCTTGTCGACGAGGTACTTGTCGATTTGGCCGGTGAGGGCGAATTCGACCGCGTCGCACAGCGTGCTCTTCCCGACGCCGTTGCGTCCGCAGATCACGGTGAAGCCAGTGCCGAAATCGACCCGTTGGCGCTCCAGGAAGCCCCGGAAGCCGCACAGTTCGAGGTAGTCGAGCCTCATGGCGCATCCACCAGGATGCGCGCCACCTCGGAAGCGCTCGCCGCGCCCAGGAACGCGGCCACCGCGTCGTCCGGAAGGTCGCTCAACCGCGCCCGCAGACGGGCCCGGTAATCGGCCCCGCCGATTACGGGTGCGCTGAGGACCGGCAGGAGGGGCAACAACGTCCTTCGCAAGTCGGCCACCGTGCGCAAGTCGCCCCGCGCGATCTTGCGGGTCATGGAGAAATCCTCCTCGATCCGCTCGATCCGCCGCGCGAGGGCCGGTTCGGAGCCGCAAGCCAGGAACAAGGCGTAAACGTTCCAGGCCTTCGTGCCTGCAGAGCGCAACGAGGCCGCATGCCGGCCGAGCGTGGTCTGCTGGATTTGCTGCCAATCGGCGAGCAGGCTCTCGCCGCTCGCGAAGACGTGCAGGAAACCGACGACCGTTGCGTTCTCGAAGCAGACGACCGGCACGCTGCCGCCCGGCCAGGTCCACGTCTCATAACCTGCCGACCGAAGGAGCACCTCGGACTGGGTCGCTATGTCCATCACACGTCGAGCTCCCTGCGGGCGGCAGAAAGGTCGAGCCATGCCGCGGAGGCGCTCGGCCGGATTATGTCGCCCGGTCGCCCTTCCCGAACGACGTTCAACGGCAGGCCGACGTCGGTGGCTCCGGCGCAGACCACGATATCGGCGACCTCGAACGGCGTCTCCCTGAACCGGTCCTGCACCGTCTGGAGCAGCATGCCCGAACCGTTCACGACCCTGATCCGGCGGCCCGCGAGATCATAGCCGACGGGGGTCTGGCTGGCACCGGCACGCCTCAGCAACAGGTGCGCGTAGCCCAGGACCTCGGACGGCCCCGGGTTCCGCAAGGTCGCCGCGGCGGTGGCCGGCACGCCCTCGGCGTCCCGTCGAAGGTCGTAGAGTTCCTCGCTGCCCAGGTCGGGCGGATCGAGCCAGCCCGCCTCGCACTCCGCCCCGAGCTCGCTCTCCAACGCGGCGCGCCCGGCGTGCAGGACCTTGCGTAGGTACGCCTGGGAAAACGCCCTCCGGAGTTCGTCCAGGACTTCGGCCCCCGAACGCTGGACATGCGTGAACCGGACGTTCTCCGAATTGGCCAGGGTCCAGAGTTCGGGCGCCTTGGCCTGCAGGACGTCCTCGGGCGCCAGGTCGACCAGCGTCACCGACAGCGGCGCGACGCCCGTCAGCGCCTCGGCGAGAACGGTGTTGAGATAGGACCAATCCGACCAGAAGCCGACCACGAGCAGGTCGCTCTCGCGGAGGTGGTGGGCCATCCACGTCTTCGTCTTCTCGATGCGCGCGGCGATCACCCGGTCCTCGGTGAGCTGCGAGGCCGTCCAGACCGTGGCTCGCCGCTCGCGGACGGAGCAGCCATGAAACTTGAGCAGGGGCGCGTGCTTGCGGGCCTGGACCTTTGCCTCGTCGCCGTCGAGGGAGGCGAGGAGATCGAACCCGTATTCCTGCGCGCGGCGCTCGATCAGGGTGTCGTAATTCGCCGACACGACACCGGCGGCCAAGCGCGTGATCAGGAAGTCCGCCACCGCGGCGTGCCCGACGTTGGGCGGCCGGACGAAATCCTCCCAGGGCACGAGAGCGTCGATGAAGACCGACCCGAGCATGTCCTCCTTGGCGAAGATCTCCGCCAGGGACTCCAGGTCGCCGCGCAGTTCCTGCGGGCACGCCGGATCGATGCTCATGACATAGCGGTCGTAGCACCTGGCGGCCACGGTCCAGGCCGACGGCAGGGAACTCGGCGGCGCCATCGACAGGCCGGCGCCGCAGAGGAGGACGAGGCGCCCGGCTTCCATGGAGGCGAGCAATCGCGCACGAACCGCCGCGTCCAAACCGCCCCCCTTCGTCCGCCGGATCTTCGCCAAGGCGATAGACCGGAGGCACGCCTAAGGTAAAGCAAGGTGATCCGGCTTCCCCTTGCCCACTCCTAGGGTTCACCGGTGCGTCGCACCCTGGAAGTCTCGCCGGCATAGGTGCGCGTGGCCGCCGGCGCGATGGGAAGGTTCGAGGCGTCTCATCCCGGGCCAGCATACGATCACGTACTGGTGCATCATGCCTGACCTGGAGGCCCGCCAGACCAACGTCGGGAAGACCCGGCTGCGGTTTCCTTACGGCAGCGTGAGTTGCACCGCGTGCGGAGCTTTGGCGGGTAGGCCGTACAACTCGCCCATCCGAGCGACGAACTCGGTCTGACCTCCGTAGCTGGGGTGCCGGACCCGCTCGGCCGCCATACCCAAGTCCGCCAACGCCGCCTCGGCATCCCTCCCGATGGCGACCAGGACCCGGGGCCGCAATTCCGACACCAGCCATTCGAGGAGGTGGCGGGACGCCTGCCGTTCCCGACGGGTGTGGCAGCGATTGGACAGCGGGTCGCCCGACGCGTGCGGATGGAGCGGGAAGACGTTCCAGAGGAAGATCGGACGTCGCAGGTCCCGGAGAACCTGCCAGATCACCGTCGCCGTGCGCTCGGTCATCGCGGGGCCGCGGGTTGCCCGCGCCAGCGGCAATTGACCGTAGAGGCCGGCATGGGCGGAGAGGTGGGCCTCGTCCGTGAGCGCCAGGCCCGTGCGCCGCCCGCCACGGTACCCGAGGTCGCGCGCGATCCAGATCGAGTCGACGCCTCCGGCGAGGGCCGCCTCCAGCACGAGGCGCAGGTTCTCACGCCGGACCTGGGGCGCACCGACGCCGTCGTGGTCCGGGCAGGCCTCGGCGTAGGGGTTGAAGGTGTCGCTGAAGCGAAGCGCCGCGAGGGCCTCGATGAAGGCGCCAGGTGTCATGTCGGCAGGTCCTCGACCAGCATCTTCCGCCCGACCAGATCGAGCCGAAGGCGCCCGCGGCGTTTCTCCCGCAAGAAACGAAACGCTTCGTTACCGGCGAGGATGGCCTCTTCCCAAAGCCAGAGCGGGCAGGCCTCGACCTCGTAGCCGCGCACGAATTGCCTCACCGATTTCAGGAAGGCGAAGCCCAGGTCGCCCGGGCGCTGTCCTTCGAAGAAGCCGAGCTGCTTCGCCTCACCGAAGACGAACGTCGCCACGCCCTCCTCGATCAGGATCGCGCGCGCTCCGTCCTGCCCCTCGTCGACGCGGGCCTCGCTTTTCCTCTTCAGGCGGAACAGCGCGCGCGTCACCGGCGACCAGCCGAGGACGGCGGCGTAGGCATAGTGGAAGGCGTCGTGGAACCGGTAATCGTCCGGCTTCATGATGTTGTCGGTCAGGCGGTCGCCGATGAAGATGCCGTTGCATCGCTGCACGACGTACCGCGTGTCGTTCCCGCCGGTGCGCTCGAAGATGTCGATGGTCAACGCGCGGGGCAGGCGTTCCTCGTCCGGGAACGCCTCGTCGAACAGCGGCGGGGCGACGCGCGTCGCCGGCCAACGGTCCTCGGCCTTCGCGAGGTTGCGCATGGCGGCCTGCTCCAGGGTGACGCCGGCCTCGTTCGCGGCCGAGACGAGAAGGCCGAACACTGCGGAGAGACGCTCCAGGAGGTCCGGGCTTCCCGCGAGGTCGCCCCGCGCCCCCAGCGCGGCCAGCCGGCCGACGGCCCCGGCCAGCTGTAGCAGGGTGTGCTCGAAGGCGACGGTCGGGACGTGCAAAGGCAAGGCACGCTGTGGCTGCACGTCCGCGAAGGTCGGCTCGGGTCCCCCGGCGAGGTCCCGGCCGGCGAGATCCCCCAAGCGCAGCCCGGCGTGATCGGCGATCACCGCCAGGTACCAGAGCGCGTCGCCCATCTCCTCGACGACGCTCGCCTCGTAGCCGAGATAGGACCGCGCGTCGCGCTGCTTCTTCTTGGTCTCGCTCAGCAGGCTGCCCGTCTCGCCGAAGAGGCCGAGCACGGCCAGGTCGAGGCCGGTGCCCTTCCCTCGCGTCCGGTCCGTCCGGATCGCCGCGGCTTGATAACCGTTCAGGCTAAGCGGCGCCGTATCCATGTCCCCTCCCCGCTCCGGGTTGGCATATCCTCAGGTTGCCATCGTCGGACCTTTCCGGCGCTCAGTCCAGGGTTGCCTGTATCCACACACGCGGCGGACGCACCCTTGCCATACCGACCGCGGCTGACCACCTAAGCTTTACTGAGCCAGGCTCCCGGGCGGAATGCGCGACGGAAGGACCTGGGCACCGGGGAGAAGCCGCACATGCCGAAGGTTTGCGTGCTCGGTCCTGTCGACGACGAGGAACGCACGGCCCTGCTCAAGCTCTTGGCCGAGGCGGGCTGCGAGGTCGTGGACGAGGAGGTCGCCGTTGTCGAGCCCGACGAAGAGGAGGACGACGAAGGGGAAGACGGCGAGCACGTCGAGGATCCCGTTGCACCGGAAGACGACGAGCCCGTACCCGCAAATGACGAGGCGCCGGCCGGTCACGCCGAGACGCCGGACGAGGACTTGGGGGTGATCGTGCTGTCTCCCGATTGCCTCGCGGACGAGGAGCTGGGGCGCGTGATGCAGCGGGCCGCCGCCCAGGGTCGTCGCGTGATCGGGATCTGGCCTCCTGGAACCCAGGACGAAACGCTGCCGCGCGCGTTCGAGGATTACGGCGGGGATACCGTTCCCTGGGATGCGGGCAGCCTGCGCGGCGCCCTACCGCGGAGGAACGCGAAGCCCGAGTGGTTGAAGCCCGACGCCCAGCCGCGGGCGGAGCGCCAGACCAAGCGGAACAAGTGCTGAGGCCGGCGTGCGCGTCCACTCCTACGTGATCGACCACGACCTCGGGTTCGCGCCCAATCCGTTCCACCGGGTGTGCACGCTGAGCGCGTGCAAACCGCTGATCCGGCAGCACGCGAGCGTCGGGGACTTCGTGGTCGGGACCGGCTCGATCCCGAACGGGATCAAGGACCGTGTCGTCTACTGGATGCGGGTCGACGAGATCCTCACCTTCGACCGGTACTGGGACGACGCTCGGTTCGGCGCCAAGCGACCCGTGATGTCCGGCAGCCGCATGCAGATCTACGGCGACAACATCTATCGCCGCTCGGCCGACGGCACCTTCGTCCAGGCCGATTCCTTCCATAGCGAGCCGGGGGGCGTCACCAGCCTGCCGAACCTGGTGCGCGACACCGGTCGGACGGACAGGGTGCTTCTCGGGCGCGAATACGCCTACTGGGGCGGGTCGGGCCCGCTGGTCCCCCAGGAACTGCGCGATCTCGTGCACAGCACGCAGGGCCATCGAAACCAGTTCACGCCCGAGCGGGTGAGCGCCTTCGTGACATGGCTCCGCGGCATGCCAGGCCGCGGCTTGCTGGGTCGGCCGGCGAACTGGCCAGCCTGAGAGCCGAGCGCCCCGGCGGCCCCACCGCCGGCGAGGACGGCCGGCGAACCCGGCCACGAGGCCATGGGCGTGACTCGCGGCGAGGTGGCCTCACCCCGGTCCTTCTGCGACATCGACGCCGCGCGCCGGCTGCCCCCGACGGGCGGCTGGGAAGGCGCGGCGCCTGCCGGAATGAGCCTGGCTCAGAAGCCTCTACCGCCGAGTTGTCCCGTGCGATGCCCAGGGGCTTTCGAGTAGGGGCGACGGACGGCGACCTTTCATCCAAGCCGGTCGGAAGCCCGGGCGGACAGCCGCTCGTGGCCCCCGATCTGGCCTCGATCCGTCGAGCCACGGTGGCGGCACGCGATCAGAGACAGGGCGTTCCCAAAGGCGAAGAATGACGGCGGCACGCATCGGGTTACGCCGTCCCGCCGCTTGGGCGCCGTCTCATTCGGTCCGGGCAGCCTCGGTGATGCCGATCCATCCGCGCGGCTGCGCAGGACACGCTCTCATGAAAGCTTGTCCCGTTTTCGGCTCCGCGACAGCGCCGCTCTCAACACAGCTTGTCCCGATTTGCCCGGGACCTTGTCCCGCCGTGATGCGGTCGCCCAGATCCGACCGCTCACGAGGTCGTCCGGCTAAGGTGTTGGTGGGTCGGTCCACGACACGACATGGCCTCGTGGAGCGGACCGGAAGGACGTCTTGGCCTTGCCGAACCGGACGTAAAGCGCCGGAAGAACAAGCAGCGTCAGGACGGTCGCGCTGGCCAAGCCGCCGATGACGACGGTCGCCAGCGGCCGCTGCACCTCCGCACCCGTGCCCGTCGCCAGGGCCATCGGTACGAAGCCCAGGGCGGCGACCAAGGCCGTCATCGCCACCGGTCGCAGCCGGGTCAGGGCGCCCTCGCGGACGGCATCCGGAATCGCCGTTCCCTCCTCCACGAGCGCGCGGATGTGGTTGAGCAGCACCAAGCCGTTCAGAACCGCGACGCCCGAGAGCGCGATGAACCCGACCGCCGCCGAGACCGAGAAGGGCATGTCGCGCAGCCACAGGGCCGCCACGCCGCCGGTCAGGGCCATCGGCACGGCGCTGAACACGATCAGCGCGTCACGCCCGGACCCGAGCGCCCCGAGGAGCAGGATGAAGATCAGCGCGAAGCAGGCCGGCACGACCACCGCCAGGCGCTGGCGAGCGGCCGTCAGGTTCTCGAACTGCCCTCCCCACTTCACCTCGTAACCGGGCGGCAGCCGCACCTCGGCGGCGATGCGCGCCTGCGCATCGGCCACCAGCGAGCCGATGTCGCGCCCGCGCACATTCGCGGTGACTACGACGCGGCGGCGTCCGTTCTCGCGGCTCACCTGGTTCGGCCCCTCGCCGAAGGCGAACGAGGCGAGCTGCCGCAGCGGCACGCTCGTCCCGCCGGCCGGCCCGGGAGCGGCCGGGCCCCCGGTGCCCGCCCGTGCGGGCGCGGCCTGCGAGGGCGGTAGCGGCACCGGCAGGTTCCTCAGCGCCTCGACATCGCCCCGGACGTCGTCGGCCAACCGGACCACGATGGCGAAGCGACGGTCGCCCTCGAACACGAGCCCGGCGTCCTTTCCGCCGACCGCCGTGCCGATGACGTCCTGCACGTCCGCCATGCTCAAGCCGCGCCGGGCGATCTCGCGCCGGTCGACCTTGATCTCCAGGAACGGCAGCCCGACCGCCTCCTCGACCTTCACGTCGGCGGCGCCCTCCAGGCCGCGCAGGATGCCGGCGATCTTGCGGGCGCCGTCGACCATCGGGCCGAACTCCTCGCCGAACACCTTCACCGCGAGGTCGTCGCGAACGCCCGCGATCAGCTCGTTGAAGCGCATCTGGATGGGCTGCGAGAACCCGAGGAGCGTGCCCGGGATCAGCTTCGCCTCGGCGTCCATGCGGGCGATCAACGATTCCTTCGCCTCGGACGGGTCCGGCCACTCCGCTTGGGGCCTCAGGATCAGGTAGGTGTCACAGGCGTTCGGCGGCATCGGGTCGGCGGCGATGTCGGGCGTGCCGCAGCGCGAGTAGACGAAGGCCACCTCCGGGAACTTGCTCATGGCGTCCTCGACGCCGAGCTGCATGGCCTGCGACTGCGTGATGGCCGTCGAGGGGATGCGCCGCGCCTCCATGACGATGTTCTTCTCGTCGAGCGTCGGGGTGAACTCCTGGCCGAGCCGCGTCGCCAGGGCCCCGGCCAGCCCGAGGACGACCACCGCGCCGCCTATGAAAGCCAAGGGCGTCCGAATCGCCCCGCCCATCACCGGTCGATAGGCCGCCTTCAGTCCTCGGATCAGCAGGTTGTCGCCCTCGCCGACCCGCCCGGTGATGAAGGTCGCGACCATCGCCGGGACGAAGGTCAGGGACAGCACGAAGGCCGCCACGAGCGCGATCAGCACCGTCAGCGCCATGGGTGCGAAGGTCTTGCCCTCCACGCCGGTGAAGGTCAGCAGCGGCACGTAGACCAGGATGATGATGGCCTGCCCGTAGACGCTCGGCTTGATCATCTCCTCGGCCGAGACGCGGACGGTCTCCAGCCGCTCGTCCAGGCTCAGCTTCCGTCCCAGCGCGTGCTGCCGCTCCGCCAGGTGCCGCAGGCTGTTCTCGGCGATGATGACCGCGCCGTCGACGATGAGCCCGAAGTCGAGCGCGCCGAGGCTCATCAGGTTGGCGCTGATGCGGCCCGCCAGCATGCCGGTGGCCGTCAGCATCATGGCGATCGGGATGACCAGGGCCGTGATGATCGCCGCGCGGATGTTGCCGAGCGCCAGGAACAGCACCGCGACGACCAGCAGCGCGCCCTCGGCCAGGTTCCTGGACACCGTCCGGACCGTGGCGTCGACGAGGTCGGTCCGGCTCAGCAGCGTCCGAGCCTGGATGCCTGGCGGGAGAAGCTTGTTGATCTCCTTGATCTTGGCGTCCGCGGCCGCCGAGACGGTTCGGCTGTTCTCGCCGATGAGCATGAGGGCGGTGCCCAGCACGACCTCGCGGCCGTTCTCGCTGGCCGAGCCGGTCCGGAGCTCGCGGCCGATCCCGACCTCGGCGACGTCCCTCACCAGGATCGGTATCCCGGCCCGGGTCGCCACGACGACGTCGCGGATCTGGTCGACGTTCTCGATCAGCCCTCTGGCCCGGACGACATAGCCCTCGCCGTTGCGCTCGACGTAGTTGGCGCCCCGGGTCACGTTGTTGGCTCCGATGGCCCGGGTCAGGTCGGCGAAGCCCAGGCCGTAGCCGACGAGCTTCATCGGGTCCGGCTTGACCTGGTACTCCTTGACGAAGCCGCCGATGGCGTCGGCGCCGGCCACGCCCGGCACGCTCTTCATCTGTGGCCGGATGATCCAATCCTGGACCGTGCGCAGGTAGACCGTGCGCTCGAAGTCGGACCTCAGCCGCTCGCCCTCGGGCGTCAGGTAGCTGCCGTCCGACTGCCAGCCCGGCAGGCCATCGCGGACCGGGGCGCCGTCGCCGGCGGCCTGGTACTCGACCGCCCACCAGTAGATCTCGCCGAGGCCGGTCGAGATCGGCCCGAGCCTGACCTCGACCCCGGGTGGCAGGGTGTTGCGCACCTCGCCCAGGCGCTCGTTCACCTGTTGCCTGGCGAAGTAGACGTCGACCTTGTCGCTGAACACGGCCGTGAGCTGGGCGAAGCCGTTGCGCGAGAAGGAGCGCAAGCTCTCCAGGCCCGGCGTGCCGGCGAGCGCCCGCTCGACCAGGACCGTGACCTGCTTCTCGATCTCGACCGGCGTCAGCGCCGGCGCTATGGCGTTGACCTGGACCTGGTTGTTGGTGACATCCGGCACCGCGTCGATGGGCAGCCGCGCGAGCGACCAGGCCCCGAAGGCGGTGGCGATGAGCGTCACCAGGATGACCGCGTAGCGGTTGGCGACGGAGAAGGCGAGGATCGGGCGGATCACGGTTCAGTCCTCCGCCGCGGCCTTGCCGAGCTCGGACTTCAGCGTGAAGGTGTTGGCCACCGCCACGGCCTCGCCGGGCTCCAGCCCCTCCGTCACCTCCACGGCGGCGTCGTCCGACCGCCCGAGCTTCACCGGCCGCGCCTCGAAGCCCGCGGCCACCCGCACGAAGACGTTCGGTCTGCCCTCCAAGGTCTGGATGGCCGAGCCCGGGATGAGCACCCGCACCGGCTTGTCGGAGATCACGATCTCGGCACCCACGAAAGACCCGGGCCGCCAAGTCTCGTCCGGGTTGGCCAGTTCCGCGACGACCCGCGCCGCGCGCGTGGCCTGGTCGAGGACGGGCACGATGATGACGATGCGACCGCGCGCGGCCTCGCCGGTCGCCTCGGCCCGCACGGCCACCGTCTGGCCCTCGCGGACCAGCGGCAGGTCGCCGGGGCTCACCGCGAGATCGACCCAGACCGTCGACAGGTCGACGACGCTGTAGAGCTCGGTCTCCAGGTTGTCCCGGCCGACGGCCGCCCCGAGGTCGACGCGCCGCTCCACGACCTTGCCACCGAGCGGCGAGCGGATCTCCTGGCGCTCGAACTGCGCCTCCGGCTGGTTCGGCAACGCCTGGATCTCGGCTTGGCTGAGGCCGAGGAAGGTCAGCTTGCGGCGGGCCGCGTCCTCCTTGACCTTCAGGTCCTGGTAGCTCGCCTGCGAGCGCAGGTACTGCTGCTCGGACGAGATGCGCCTGTCCCAGAGCTCCTTGTCGCGCTCGTAGAGCGTCTTCTGCAGGGCGGCCGACACGCGTGCCGCCAAGTATTCCCCCTTGGCGTCGGCGATCTCGCGGCTGTCGAGGAGCGCCACGACCTCGCCCTTGGCGACCTTGTCGCCGAGCCCCTTGCGCAGCTCCACCACCGTGCCGGTGGTCTTCACCGCGATGCGGGCGGTCAGGTTGGCGTTCGGGACGATTGTGCCCGGCACGTGCAGGTGGCGCGAGAGGTTCCCGCCACCGACCCAGTCCGTGCGGATGCCGGCCTTGCCGACTTGGTCGTCCGTCAGCTTGACGAGGCCGGATCTCTCCGGCTCCGAACCGGCCGCCGCGTGCGGTTCGGGCTTGGCGGGCGCGGCCCCCCTGGCGGCCGCCAGCATGGCGCGGACCGCATCGGGAGCGCCGGGCCACCAGGTCGCGATCAGGACGCCGCCGGCGAGGGCCAGCAGAACGGGAATGAGACGTCTGGACATGTCGGTGCCATGGACGGGCGGCCGCACGCGCACGGCGCCGTCGTTCGAGGATGGGAAGAGGCGGAAAGCCTCAGGCCCTCGGAGGCTCGAACGGTCCCTGCGCCCCGCCCCCGACTCGGAAGACGTCGTCAAGGCGGGCGAACGACCGCGCCGCCGACGTGGCCACGCTCGCGGGAGCCTTGGCGGCGACGGGCATCACGCCCTGCGCGTGCGATTGCGCGTGGTGGACCAGGTCATCGGCATCCTGGTGGGCCTTGGCGTCGTCCTGTCCCGCCACCGGCGGTATGGCGAGCGCGATGGAACCGGAGGCCGCGTGCCGGGCCTCGGCGAGCAATGGCATCACCGTCACGGCCGCCAGGAGCAACGCGACGGCCACCGTCATGAGACGCCGTCCGAATGACACCCGACACCCTCTTCCCGGCGAGCGCCGTCCATCCCGGCGCGTCGAACACCCTTCCCTTATCCCCTCCGGGGGGATAGCATGTCAACATGGATCACGTGCACGCCTCCCACCCGGAGATCATCAAGCGGCTGAAGCGCGCCCACGGCCATCTCGCCGGCGTCATCGCGATGATCGAGGAGGGCCGCCCCTGCGTGGACCTCGCTCAGCAGTTGCAGGCGGTCGAGAGCGCCATCGCCAACGCGAAGCGCACGCTGATCGAGGACCACATGGAGCACTGCATCGGCGACGGCGTCGCGGACGGCGGCAAGTCCGCCAAGGCGGCGCTGGCCGAGTTCAAGGCGCTGGCCAAGTACCTGTGAAGGCCCCGATGCTGAGCGTCCTCGCGAACCGCACCTACCGGCACCTGTTCGCCGCGCAGGTCATCGCCCTGATCGGCACCGGCCTGCTGACGGTGGCCCTCGGCCTGCTGGCCTACCGGTTGGCCGGGGCCGAGGCCGGGGCGGTGCTGGGCACGGCGCTCGCCATCAAGATGGTCGCCTACGTGCTGGTGGCGCCCATCGCGAACGCCTTCACCGGGCAGTTGCCCCGCCGCGCTTTCCTGGTTGCGACCGACCTCGTCCGGGCCGGCGTCGCCCTGATCCTGCCCTTCGTCGACCAGGTCTGGCAGGTCTACCTGCTGGTGTTCGTTCTGCAAGCCTGCTCGGCGGCCTTCACGCCGACCTTCCAGGCGACCATCCCGGACATCCTCCCGGACGAGCGTGACTACACCCGGGCGCTGTCGCTCTCGCGCCTCGCCTACGACCTGGAGAACCTGCTCAGTCCGACACTGGCCGCCTTGCTGCTGACGGTCATCGACTTCCACTGGCTGTTCGGCGGCACGGTCGTCGGATTCCTGTGTTCGGCCGCCCTGGTCGTCTCGGTGGCGCTCCCGTCCCCGACGCCGCCCGAGCGCCGGGCGGGGGTCTACGAGCGCACCACGCGCGGTCTGCGGATCTACCTCGCCACGCCGCGGCTGCGCGGGCTTCTCGCCCTGAACCTCGCGGTGGCGGCGGCCGGCTCCATGGTCATCGTCAACACGGTGGTGATCGTGCAGGCCCTCCTGCAACGGCCCCAGAACGACGTCGCGGTGGCGCTCGGTCTGTTCGGGGGCGGCTCGATGCTGGCGGCTCTGCTGCTGCCGCGGGTGCTCGACCGGCTGCCCGACCGAACGGTCATGCTCCCGGCGGCGGCGTTCCTCGGCGTCGTGCTGCTCGGCTTCGCCGCCACGACCTGGGGCGGCGTCATCGGCTGGCCCATGCTGCTGGCCGCCTGGCTGGCGCTCGGGATCGGCTACTCCGCCGCGCAGACCCCGACCGGACGGCTGCTCCGGCGCTCCGCGACGCCCGGCGACCGCCCGGCCGTGTTCGCCGCCCAGTTCGCGCTCTCGCACGTCGCCTGGCTCTTGACCTACCCGCTGGCCGGCTGGCTCGGCGCGAAGGCGGGCATGCCGGTCACGCTGGCGGTGCTGGGCGCACTGACCTTGGTCGCCATCGCCGCGGCGGCGGCGCTCTGGCCGGCCTCGGACCCGGACGTCGTCGAGCACGCGCACCCCGACCTCGAATCTGGCCATCCGCACCTGGAAGGCGTCGGGACGCGCCGGCATGCCCACGCCTTCGTCATCGACGACCTGCACCAACGCTGGCCCGCGGCCCGGCCGGGTTGAACCGAGCCGGATGTTCGTCGGGCGCTTCGGTCACGAGGCCGTGGACGCCACGCGCCGCGGCTTCGACCGAATGGCGAAGGTGCGGCGCGATGCGCCGCCGGAACCCCGCCATGCGGGTCTTCGCGGTGGCAGCCCGGTCAGTCCGTCGGCTTGACCCACGCGTACTGAGGCTCGACCGGCTCGCTCCGAGCGGGCAGCCGCGTCCATCTCGCCCACATCCGCCGATGCACCGGCGCCTCGACGGCTGTGGGCTTTCGCGGCGAGGACCGGCGGGGCGACCAAGCCCGCCGGGACCGCGCTTACGATGGGCTGACCGACGGGGCGATCCCGACCGCGTACGCCGCGGGGTCGGGATGGATGCCCTGCCAGCCAAGCCAGCCGGTGTAGAGGCCGACGAGCACGATCAGGGCTGCCGAGGCGTAGGGCGCCCGACGGGCGAAGGCACCGAACCCGGACCACCGCGACGCGACGTGCTTGACGCTGAGGGCGGCCAGCACCCCGGCCGAGACCATCGTGACCGCGAGGCCGATGCCGAAGCAGACGACCAGCGCGAAGCCGAGGCTGAACTGCTTGAGCTGGATGCACAGGAGCAGGACGGTGATGGCGGCCGGGCACGGGATCAGGCCGCCGGTCAGCCCGAACAGCACGATCTGTCCGGTCGTCGCCTGACGCCCGGCGAAGCGTCGCCGAATGTCCTCCGCATGCGCCCGGGCATGGGCGTCGTCCTCGTCGCCCAGGTTCATATGACCGTGGTCGTGATCGTGCTCCTCGAACGCGACCTCGTGGGTTTCCGCACCCGCGGACCCGTCAAGGTGCAGTCGCGCCGTGAAGGCGTGCGGCTCGGGGATCTCCTCCAGGCTCTCCAGGAAGTCGCCCCCATCGGCGAAGGCGAACGTCTGCCGCCCGCCGTCCGGACGGACCGTCTCGACGGTGACCGCACCCGGCGCGGGCAGCGGACCCGTCCCGGCCCGGAGGCGCCAGCGCGGCGGCACGTCGTCCTCGTACACCTCCAGCGTCAACCGGCCGTCGCCGGTCACGACGTGCCGGTGCTCGCCATGGTGATGATGGTGACCGTGGTGCTGCTCGCGCCAGGTCCGCCACGCCATCCAGAGCGCGATGCCGACGATGAGAACCGCCGACGCCAGCTGGAAATACGGCTCGGCCGTCTCGCCACCCCATTCCTGGCCGAGATACTGTCCGCCCAGCGCGATCACCCAGACGACCGCGGTGTGCGAGAGCGTCGCCGCCAGCCCGAGCAGGACCGCCTGCGTGACCGTGCCCCGGACCGCGATGATGAAGGCGGCCATCATCGTCTTCGAATGGCCGGGCTCCAGGCCGTGCAGGGCGCCGAGCAGGATGGCGCTCGGCACGAACAGCCAGGCATGCGCGGTCCCCTGCTGCAGCAGGTCGGCGAACGGTGTCATGGGGCGGCTCTCGTCATTTGAGGTAGGTCCGCACCACCTCGATCAGCTCGGCGGCGCCCCGGGCGCGCTCGGCGTCCGGCTCGGCGTCCGGGTTCACGACGTGGTGGCGGATGTGGTCTTCCATCAGCTCGGCGGTCAGCCCGTTGATGGCCCCGCGCATCGAGGCGACCAGCATCAGCACGTCGGCGCAGCCGTGCTCGGCCTCCAGGGCCCGTTCGACGGCTTCGGCCTGTCCCTTGATCCGGCGCACCCGCGCCAGCAGCTTGGTCCTGTCCTTGATCGTGTGAGCCATGAATGGCGTCCTCGTCCTCGCAATACATAGGGGGGTACCCTATTTATGTCCAGCGGCCGATGCGTCGCGTGGCGGGGAGGCCCTAACATGAGGAAGGACGACCCCTGCATAGGGGTTTGCCAGTGGGACGGGCGGACCGGCTGGTGTCTCGGTTGCGGCCGCACGGTCCCGGAAATACGCGCGTGGCGGAAGATGACGCCGTACAGGAAGGCCGCCCTCGCTCGCGAATTGCCGCGTCGGATAAGGCTGGTCGCCATGGCGCAGACCGAAGCCGAGCCTGGCAAGTCTTGAAGCCGCTTGTAGATCGCAGGGTCCGCACCGCGGAACGGGGCCACCGCAAGCCTATCGCGACGTGATTTCCGTCGAGCCGGCTTGGACGCCCCGTCAGGCCGCGCCGGGATAGGCAAGCCAGAGGAAATAGACGCCGTAACCCGTGACCATCACCGCTGCGATACCGTCCAGCACGTCAGGCGACCCGCGCCGGAAGTTGACCGCATTCCTCAGCAGCAAGCCCAGCGAAGCGGTGACAGCATGCCCCGCCCCAACTCCGGCGGTCGCGGTCGCCGACCCCTCGCGCGGCGACATGCCCATCCAGACCACGAGGATCTCCAGCCCCTCCGATGCCGATGCCCAAGCCGCGACCCCGCCCCGCAGGCATTGACCGGCAGGCGCCAGCCTGTACCGCGAGGCCGGACGTCGGAACCGTGTCGTTCTCGCAAGCCGGTGACGAACCCATAAGCGAGGCAGAGGCCGCCCCGACCAAGTGCAGGGCGGCGATCCAATCCAGTCAATGCAGGGCGATCCGATAGGCCGCCACCCGCAACAGCGTCACGTCATTCCTCCGTCGACGCCGCGCGCAGACCCTCATCACTCCGGGCATAGCCTGGCGCCGACGCCGCTTGTGCGGCACGGCGGTCTCGTATGTACTCCCAGGGCTGCGGCGCATGCGTCCTGGTGATGCGGCGCCGAAGGTCCATTGGGACATCCACTCGGCGCCATACCGTCGTAGTCTTTCGGCCCGTGATCGCGAAGGCCGGCTCGACCGCGGCCCGGTCCAGGGCCTCCCGCACCCACCGCGCGCCGGATGCCATCTCCCTGGCGAGCGCACCCGTGGTGACGTACTCGGCCTCGTAAGCCGCGAGCGCGTCGTCCCTGACGAGGATTTCCCCGCACGGCATCGCCGTCCCCGCCATGAGGCCTGCCCGGACGATCAGGCCGACGCTGTCCGTCGGGACCCTGAGCCGTCGGCCGACCTCTTCGAGAGTGAGGCCCCCGCCTTCGCGTGAACGCCGCGCGGCCCTGATGTCCTCCGGGTCGACGAGGAAGCCCGCGAGGCCTGGCACGTCCCGCAGCACCGCCCTGACCCGAACCTGACCGGCCAGGATCATGTCGCAGGTGCCGCGCACGCCGTCGACCTTGCCGTGCTGGCTGGCGCGCGCGAGCGGTAGGAGGCCTGCGGGGGTGGCCTCGACGGTCGGCGCCGAGCCGCGGATCCGGGATAGCACGGCGGCTACGGCATCCCGGTCGAAGACGTCGGCCTTGATGCCGGCGCGCGTGTGGATCTCGGCGGTCGGGACGATCCGCGCCGCCACCAGCATCCTCGTCTGGCGCTTCGCCAGCCCGAGCGCCGCAGGCAGATCCTCGGCGCGGACCGCGCGGTCGAGGATCGCCCGGATCTCGGCGGCGGTCCCGCGGGCGATGCCGATGGGCGTGCCCCTCTTGGTTCGTTCCGGCCAGGCCCCCAGGGCCTTGACGTAGCCGGCGATGAATTCCGGCCGGCGGCCGCATTGCACAGCGATGTCGGCGAGGCTGACCGAGGGGACGTCGGCATGCCGGATCACCACGGAGGTCTTGTGAACCGGACCCCGGCCGGCGTGATGCGCGTAAAGCGCCGCCCTGACCGCGTCGCCGCTCGCTCCTGCCGGCAATCGCTTCGCCCAGAGATACAGGTAGCCATAGACCTGTTCGGCGCCCCAGGCGCCGAGCCCGACATGGTCGGCTCGGGCCATCCCGTCGAGCAGAGCGTCGAAGGCGTGCGGCCAGTCCCGGGCGGTGGCGAGACCAGCCGAAAACACCTCCGGATGGCGCTCCGCCGGAAACTTCGAGAGGGCCCCGTCGGCGCCCCCGAGGAGGGCGACGCCCAGCCGCTCCATGGCATCGCAGGCCTCGGCGAGCGTCAGGCCGTCGAGGAGGGGCACGCTCGTCCGGGCCGTGCCGCCGAGGCGGCCGACCACGTAGGCATCCGCCAGCGTCGTCGCTGGTGGGACCGGGACGCCGTCGCAGGCGAGAAGGGAATGGCCGTTCTTGCAACGCGTCAGCGAGCCGGCTTCCCAGGTGACGCCCGTCCCGCAACTCAGGCACGAGGTCGCCAGACGGACATGATGAAGGGGGCAGGTGCCGACAGCGGCCACGTCCCACCAGAAGCGCCGGTGGATGTTCCAATGCGCGTGTCGTCCAGACGGCGCCCTGCGGAGATCGTCCTGCCAACAGCAGGGACACCACCGCCGCACGTTCGTCGTCCAGTCATCCCGGTGGATCACCTCGCCCGCGATCACGACTCTCCTCTTGGTGATCTCGGTGGGCGTCCAACTCCGGAAGGCGTCCTCGCCCCGACCGAGCCGGTCCGCGAGGGGGCCGGCGGCGCGGCCGTGCAGGATGTCGCTCATGGAGTGGCCCGCGGTCCTGAGGCGTTCGCGGCTCCACGGCTCCCCGTTGACGTCGAAGGCGCGCAGCAGGTGCGCCGCGGCGGATTCCCCGTCGATGACGGGCGGAATGATGGTCAGCCGCACCGTTGTCCTCCGAGTGGGCAAAGTCCGACGGCAGAACATGCCGTCTGAGCATTTCGAGCTTGGTTTCCCCTGCGCTCATCGGGGCAGCATAGCCGACCCGCTGCCAAAAATCCCGGCATCCCCCGCCCGCCGTCGAGGCGGGTACCGAGCGTCAGGTTCGAGCTACTGGGCGTCATCGTCTTGCGTCTCCGCCCCGGCTTCGGCGGTCCCCATCAAGCGCGTGAGCTTCTCGAACTCGATCTCCTTCATCTTCGGCAGGGTCGAGATGTCGGTGACCAAGAATGGGTTCCTGCGCGGGCCGAGCTCGAAGATCTCCTCGAAGACGAAGCCGAGATGCTCGACCTGCCCGATGCTCGGTGCGCCCGCCTGGATGGCGCGGAAGGCCGCCTTCTTGACGAAGTGCATCATGCGACCGGTGTAGCCGTTCGAAGCCTTGAGCATGCGCTGCACCATATCGTGCTCCGAGAGGCCGCACGGGGCCGGGAAGCCGAGCCTCGGCTCGACCAGCGCCAGGAATTTGGTGGCCTTCTTCACGCAGGCGTTCGAGTGACCCAGCGGCGTGATCGGCTTGAAGACGCAGCGCCGGAGAAGCTGGAAATCCTCCTTCAGCACCCTCTTGAGCCAGGGCATGCCCGAGAGCACGAGCGAGATCGGGCGCAACTCCGCGCCGGGCGGCCGAAGCGGATCGTTCGGATCCGGGATGACGAGGTTCTTGAGGGTCTCGACCAGGGTGCGCCGCTCGTCGCTGGTCCGTCCGCGGAAGGCATGGTGGAACTCGTCGATCATGATGATGGACACGAGCTGGGCGTGCATCTGGTGGCGCACCCTGGTCCAGATGTCGTGCTCCTTCAGGTTGGCGCTGAGCTCCTTCTCCGTCATGGCGAAGTACAGCGCGAGCCCCAGCGTCTTCAGCGTGCAGGGGCTCGGCGCCTTGATGTAGACCAGCGGGCGCACGGGGCCGAACTCGTCGCGGAACGGCACGAGCGCCGGGCGTAGCTGCAACCGGGCGAGCAGGTGCGACTTGCCGGCCCCGGAAGCGGCCGGGATGACGAGGCACTGACCCTCGACATCGTCGCCGAGGTCCTTGAGCATCTCGTCGAAGCGCGCGACGGTCTTGATCACGACGTCGGTGTTGACGTGGATCGTATCCACCCTCCGCTTCCAGGCCCGCCGTTCGAGGTCCAGCGGGCTCAGGCGGATCGCGAACCGCTCACGCCGGACCGGGACGGCCTGGGCGACCGGGAGGATGGTGACGTCGGGGCGGAAGATTTCCCCGTCCTGGCTTTGCGGCATGCAATGGCCCTCACTCGGCAGTCCAGTTGTCGGGATCGTCGGGGTCGAGCTCGGCGCCGCCGTCCGCCGTCACGCTCGGCGGATCGGCCTCGGCGGCGAGGGGCGTCGAACCGGCCGGGCGGGCCGCCGGCGCGGCGTCCTCCGCGGCGCGGACCGGGCGCGGGGCGGTCTTGCGGCCACCCTGCCCGACCCGGGGCGCGCGTGCCGGCTCGGCCTCGGCCGCAGCCGTTGGCGTGGCCCTCCGCGGGCGTCGGGTCCGCAGCCGCTCTTCCTCGTGGGCGCCCTCGTCTGCGACGTCCCAGGCCACCTCGAACATCGGGTCGTCGGCATGGTCGCGGAACCAGTCGACGTCGGCGCTGGCCAAGCGCTGTGGCTTGACGCCGGCCTTGCGGCATTCGGCGCGCAGCAGCTCCATCGCACGGACGAGTGTCGCGCGAGCGACGCGCTGGCCTTCCTGCGTCATCTGACGCGCCGTACGGACCACGTCGCGCCATTCCGCCAGGGACGTCCCGTCGGCCAACCCGTCTTCGCAGGGAACCTTGATCCAACCGGCCTGCTCGTCCACCAGGACGAGGAGGTGACCGAGGTCGGACGCGTCGGCCTTGACGAGGAATTCCTCGCCGAAGTGGAAGCCCTTCCTGCGACGGACGCCCTTCAGTTCGTCGGACTGGTAGGTGAGGCCGAGGAAGGTGATCCCGTTCCGCTGGATGGTCCGAGGGACCACCAGGGCGATGAGCGGGTCGAGGTCGTCGGCCGATGGCGGGAGGCGCGTGCCGTAGCCCGCGAGGTCAAGCCAGCGCAGCAGGGGCGTGCGCCCGAGCAGGCCGCCGTGCTTGCGGTTGTGGTAGATGTCGACCACCCAGATCGTGAAGAACTCGATGAGTTGGGCTAGGGTCAGGGCGGCCTGCGCGACGCTGTCGTAGTCGCCGCGTTCGCGCACGTCCCGGAAGGTCCGGCCGGGAAGGTAGGCGCAGAAATCGCGCGCGATCGTGCCGAGCGCGCGCTCGACCTTGCCCTTCAGGTGGGGCTTGCGCCGGGGCATGTAGCGGAGCTCGAACCGCAGCTGCCCGGCTGCCGCCTTCATCGACCGGGAGTGGAATTCCTTCCCGTTGTCGAGCTTGACCACCTCCGGCACGCCGAACACGGGCCAGGTCGTGTCGACACGGATGCCGGTCAGGTCCTTCGGCAGCACCGCCATGCGCAGGCAGTGCATGACCGATGTCCAGGACGGGCGCTCGTCGCTGAGGTGGAATCCCACGATCATGCGGGTCGCGGCGCAGATGGCGATTGTCAGCCAGACCCGCTTGGTGCGCTTGTCCTTGCGACGCCGGTCACGCGCCGGCGTGCCGTCGCCCTCCAGGACGAGCACGTCGAGCGGCGTGTGGTCGATCTCCACGATTTCGAGCGGCCGCGTCGCCTGGGGGGCCTTCTTGACGTGCCGGAAGGCCTGCTCCGCCGCCGCGGGGCCCTCACGGTGATAGATCACGTCGAACTGGCTGACGTTCGCCTTCACCCAGCGCCGGATGGTCATGCCGTCGGGCACGTCGAACGGCACGATGCGCGTCTTGTTCTCGCGCTCGATCCTGCCCTGGACGAAGAGGATGACGTGGCTCAGCGGCGGACCGTTCCGGGTGAGCCAGTCCTCGCGCACCCGCTCGGCGATGATCATCTCGACCTCGGGGTCGAGGCGGAAACCCGCCCGCCCCTTGAGGTCGTCGAGCGGGATCAGCGCCACGATGGACTTGCCGCCCTTGCGCCAGCGCCCGTACCAGCCCTTCAGCGTGGACCCGCTCACCCGTTCGAGCGGCACGTCGTCGGGATGGGAGCCCTCGTCCTCGATGGTCCGCTGCCGGCGCTCGGTCGCGACGAGCTTGGCGATGTCGGCGTAGCCCGTCGGGACCTTCCTATGGGTCCGCTCTGCGAAGCACCGGTCGCAGGCCTGCACGTAGTCGAGGCGCATCAGCGCCGCGTCCTGCTGGCGGACGTCGAAGGTGTCGATGCTGCGCAGGAGGTTGTCCACGACGCCTTGGGGCAGCCCGGCGGTGGTGTCCTCCACCAGTTGAAGGCGCCTGGGCTCGCCGAAGTAGAGGTCGGCCAGCTCGGCGTGGGTCTTCGTGACCGTGACCGGCCTCGCCCCGAGGGTGCGCAGGGTGACGCCGCTCTCGTCGCGCGAAAGCACCTTGTGGTAGACGCCCTCGACGATGACGAGCGCGCCCTCGTGGACGCGGATCTGGCACGCGCCCATGTTCAGCGCCGCCCCCCGCAGGCATCGGGTTCCGCCATGCGCATCCTCCCGCCACGGTGGAGGTCCAGCAGGACGGCGTCGCACAGGACGACGGTCTCGCAACCGCCCGCGAGCCGGCGCAGGGTAAGGCCCGCCCGTTCGCGGGTGACGAGCGCGTAGGGGACGCCGTCGATGACGACGACTGCGTCGGTCGGAAGGTGGAACTGCTGGGCGATCCTGTTCAAGGTGTCCTCCTGGGGTTCGCGGGACGGCGGATCACGGCGTGGTCGTCGAAGGGCCGGCCGGGGTCGGCCAGCTCGGCCTCGCCGCGGGCGACCAGGGCCACGACGGCCCGGAAGGCGCGGTCCTGGAGCCCCGACGCCGCTCGGAGTTCCCGGACGCGACCCTGGCCGCCGCAGCGGTCAAGGACGACGCGCATGGTGTGCTGCTCCGCCTCGTCGACCACGAAGGTGCGCTCGCTCGCGAGGAGCGCGGCGTTCGCGACGCGGAGCGCGTCGATCTCGGCCTCGGTCCAGAGCTCGAAGCCGTCGTAGCCGGCAGCCCTGGCGCCGGCCTCGATGCGGGGCCGGATCCCGTCCCAGCCCAGCCTGATGACCCGTTTCCGCGGCTTGACCTCGACGGAGATGCGCCGCCCGTCGTCGATCTCGACGGCGAAGTCGGGCGTGTAGCGGCGCCACCGGACGCCGTCGTGCCACCGGAAGGGAACGGGCTCCTCCTGGTAGCGCAGGACGGCATCGTCCTGCTCCAGGATCAGGATGAAGTCCCGCGCGAGCAGTCCCTCGTAGGCCACCATGCGGTAGCCCATCCCGACCTTGCCGGAGGGGACCTCGCCCGTGATGCAGTCCCGCCGGCCGGTGACGATCCGGCGCGACGGGGTCGGCTTGCCGACGTGGCGACTTCGAAGGGTCGGCGGCATCAGGGCCTCCGCCGAGCATCGCGGCCGCCAGGCCCCTCGGCGCCGTCGGCGCCACCCGATTCCTCGCCGGTCTGGATCGCGGGAGCGACCCCCGGCGACAGCCGAATGGGATAGCGCGCGACCCCCTCCTGCCAGCGGTCGAGCGGGGTCCGCCGGTCCGCTCCGGAGCGGCGGAAGTCCAGATCGGCGAGCCAGGCGTGCGCCCCCGCCATCAGGCCTCCTGCGTCCTCGACCGCCTCCCCCCGGGCCGTCAGCCAGCGCTGCAGGCCCGCTGCCCGGCAGGGAGCGCCCGGATGGTCGACCCCGGCGAAGTGCAGCCGGATGCCGAGCGCCGCCGCGGAATGCTGGAACGTGGCGCCGAGGAAGGCGGGATCATGGTCCAGCACGATCACCTCCGGCAGCCCCATGCACAGGCGGGCGGCGCCGAGCGGCTCCGCGGCAGCCGTCGCGGTCCGCGCCCCGAACAGGCCGAGCAGGTCCTCCCCGTCCGGCGGCGCAATGCCGAGCGCCGCCGCCACGATCACGCCGCTGTAGCTGTCGCGCGCGGTGACCAGGTGGACGCGGTCGGCGCCGAGTTCCGGGATGGCGAGCCGCAGGACTTCCCGGGCGACGACGACCGCGGCGAGAGGACGCCCGCACGAGAGCTGCCGGTACCGATACGCCTGCTGCAGGGAACGCAGACGGTCGCCGACCATCCGCACGAGGGTCCGGAAACCGGGAACGTGGGCGGCCGCGCCGCCCCGCGCAGGCGCCGCTTCCAGGCACCTCGCCTGTGCGAGGCGGGCCATGGCCGTCAGCGTGACGCCCAGGCGCGGGTCGGCCTCGGCCACGACCTGGTCGACAAGCTCGCCGATCCACGGGGCCCAGTGGGTCTGCTGCCGGGGCAACCGCGCCATCCGCCGGTCGGCGAGGCCGGCCGGGTTGCCGCCGGCCTCCCTAAGCCGCGCTTCCCATGTCCTGACCTGGCGCGGCGTGGGCGGATCGACGTCGCCGCTCAGCTCGCAGACGGCGCGGATCGCGGCCCGCAGGTGGCGGTCACCCCGCCGTCCCTGCGGGAGGTCCTGGACCGCCCGCACGTAGCGGTGGCGGCGCAGCGCGGCGGCGCGCTCGCGCTCGGTCATCTCGTCGAGGGCCTGGATCTCGGCCCGGAGCCGGTCAGCGTCGGCAGTCGTCGACGGAAAAAGTTCGAGCTGCTTCATGGTCGTATGGGTCCTTGAAAGGCGGACGGGGCCAGCCTTGTTGATGGGATGGGATGGGATGGGATGGGGCGGTGGCCCCGGCCCGGAGGCCGGGGCTTCGTCGGCGGCTCAGATCTCGGTGGGCTCGCTGGCCTCGGTCTCCGGCTCGAACGTCTCCCGCGGGACGCCGAGCAGCGCGGCGACGTCCCCGTCCCAGGCATCGAAGGCCCGGTCGATCAGGGGGGCGAGGGGCGGCTGGAAGTCGGCCGTGAGGGGCTCGACGCGGTACGGCTCGTTCATGATGCTCTCCTCGGATGGGGTCGCGCGGGGCCGGTCCGGATCCGTCGCGGGGACGGTCCGGGCGCGGCCGGCTTGGGCCGGCGGATCCCGAGGAGGCGGAGCGCAGCCTGCTTGCTTTCGCAGGCGAGAGCTGGCATACGTCGTCGGTCTCGAATGTCGGCCTTGATCCCGGTGGTTGGCCGGTCTGGTTTTCGGCAATCGTGATCACGAGGTCTGGCAATGACGCGGTTGAGAGGGCTCAAGCTCTCGGCCGACGGGCCAGTCCTAACCTGCTACGGCTTCGCAGCTCGGTTGCGGGCAAGCTCAAAGCGTGCGGTCCGGATCGGACCGTGCGCTTTTATTTTGCCGCTCCGATCACTTCCCGACCCGGTGGCTCGCGCGAGCGCGCGCGGAGGGCTGCGCGAGATATGTTGCGCATTGCCATTCTCCTCGATGATTGATGAGTTGTTGGATCTATACTGGTCTTATGACGCCGGGGCCTTCGTTGGATCTTTCAGATACCAATGTTGTGCCTTGCGATCATGGTAAACGAGGTTTTTATTCTTAAGGCGGGTTTTGTTTTTCTCCGAGGCATCGAGCGTGAAGCCGGCGTCCCGAACCGCGTCATTGACTTCACTTCCCGACAGTCCCTTGGCGCCCGCCCGCGCAAGTGCGTCGACGATCACCTGGGCGACCAGGCCCGAGACTTGCGGCACCGGCATCTGTTCGGCCCCGCCCGAGACCTGATCGTCGGCCGGCGCCAGCCGGACCGGCGCTTCCTTCTCGGCCGGGGCCGCCCCCTGGGTCGGTTCCGGCGCGTATGCAGCCCCTTGCTGCAGCGTCGCGATCACCTGGTCGAGGCGGGCCGCCTTGGCGGTCTCCGCCGCGATGGCGCCCACGTATTCCGACACGAGCTCCTGAAGCTGCCGCGTCTTGTCCGCGGCGGCTTGCCGTGCCCGGTCACGCTCCTCGCGCATCTGGGTGATCACATCCACTTGGCACCCCCGACCAGGTCCAGGTCCTCGCTCAGGTCCGGGAGAACCCCGCGGCCTGATGATCGGACCTTAGACCCGGTCCGCTCCATGCCGCAAGTTCTTTCGCCCAGGTCCACCGGACGTGGTAAACGGAAGCTGACCCGGTTGCCCCGGCCGATCGAGGCGCCTCGGCGGGCCAGGACCGGGTCGACTTCCGGGCCGCACCAGGCCCTGCCCGTCCACGGTGCGGACCCCCGGTCGAGTGCGGCGCAGGACGGGCGGCTGGCGATCAGTGACGTCACCACCGACGCCCGTCGGCACGAAGCCCTCGCCCGAAAGCGGCCTTGTCGAGGGGGTCCTAGATCGTATGACGGCTCCCGGTCCGAAGCTCGGCCTGCGTCGTCGGCCCGCGTTCTCGCCGAGACTGAGACACCGGCCCCGATATATCAGGCTGCGTCTCAAGGGTCTGCAGAGGTCGGGGAAATCCCACTGGCCGAGCGGCCCTGACGGAGACCTGGTCGCCGACACGGACGCCAACCTGGTCGGGACATGCCGGACCGGGTTGTCATGGGCCCGGCCGCCTAGTGGGCTCGACCGGGGTGCGTAGGAGGTACCGCCGACCGGCGGGCCCGTCTTGCCACGCGAAGCCGAGCTCGACCAGGCTGGACGCCAGCACCAGGTCGCGGACGGGATCGAACCTGATGGCGCTTCCCTCCTCGTCGGCGGTGCGAACGAGCTCCTCCAGCAGCCCGGCATCCTGCTCCCGACCGGCCTCGGAAGCGACCTGGAGCTCCCCGGTCCCGTTGACGTGCATGTGGGGAACGGGCGCGCCGTCCCGCCGCGAGAGGCGGCGCATCGCGCGATGGGCGGCCGTGTCGAGTGTGCCAGGGATGGCGGCATCGAGGATCGCATCGGCGTCCTCGGGCGCGAGCGCCGTCACAGCGCCGTCCTGCGAGACGACGGCGGACGATTGCTCGAACCGCCCGGCGGCGATGTCGAAGCGGACCGACAGGAGCAGCCTGACGCCGGCGCGGGACAGAGTGAGGTCCAATCGGCCTCCGTGTCCCTCGCCCCGCACATAGCGCGCATCCCCGATCTCCAGGCCGGCATGCCGGCGTAGCACGCGACCTGCGGCCGGCGCGAGCGCCTCGTCGACCAGATCGCGTGAGAGCGCGTTGGCGAGGCTCCGGCGCCATTGCGGACCGCCGCGGTCCGATCGCCGGCCGCCGCGCGCCGGCGGCGCGAGGAGCGCGGCGGCCGTCCATCGTAGCGCGGGGATGTCGGCGCCGCCCAAGGGGCCGCGATAGACCAGGTCGGCGAAGTCCCGGACCAAGGACGGAAGGCCAGGCGACAGCGCCGCCTTGAGCCGGCTTCGGACCAGTGCGGTGGCGGCGGCGAGGTCCGCGGGGCCGGTTTCGGATGCGGGGCGGCCCGCTCGGGCGGCGCCGGGCGCGAGCACTTCGAGATCGGCGAGGGCCTGAAGGATGAGGGGCAGCATCCGCAGGTAATCGAAGGCCCGCCCGAGGTGCTCCCGTGTCCCGTCGGCATCCTCGGGGACCCATCGGGCGATCCGTTCCAGGGCGGCCTGCACCTCGGCGTGGGCCTTGAGGGCGAAGTCCTTCGGGATCGCGTCGAGCACGGCGCGGTCGGCCGGATGGCGCGACCGGGCAAGGGGGGCGATGATGCCATCCATCCAGGCCTGCCTGACGTGCTTGCGGATGGCGCTCTGCAGCCCGGGGATCTTGGAGACCTGGAGACCGCCTCCGGACAGCGCCGCATGCAGGGTGCCCATGGCCGTGTCGACGATCGACCGGGTGTCGGGGTGGGTCAGTGCGGAGAGGGCCTGCCGCGCCCTGGCGAGTTCGCGCACGTCCGCGCGCACCGGAGGGACGTCGGCGGGGGAAGCCGGAAGATCGGGGGTGGGATGCATGGCCGGACGGTGCCCCAGGCGCGCGGGCGTCCGGTCGAGGCGCGCGACACGGCCTCGCGCCGCGACTGCGCGCGGAAGCCGGGCCGGGTCGGTCCTGCCTTTGGACGGCGCCCGGGAATCGGACGCACAGCCCATTGTGCGAGGCGCGGGGCAAGGCACAAACGCCGCCCCCGGCCCTCCCGGAACGTGCCGCCGCGCCGCCGCAGGCCGCGACGTTCCCGACGGCGAGGCCGGTGAAGTTTCGCTCGCGCGTTCCGCCATGTCCTTCCTCAACCTCCACGAGTTCCCGACGACAGGGCCGCCCCAGGCGGCACGGCGCGAACGCACCGGGCGCCGAACCCCGGCGCGCAGCTTCGGCATCCGTCGCACGACGGCGCTCCCGGCGGGCGCCGCGGGTCCCGGTTCGCCCGTCGCCCTGCCGCTCGCAACGTGGCCGGTCCGGTGTGGCGGCTAGCAGGGCGGGCCCATGGCGCGATGATCCGGACCGGGACCCGAACCTGATGCGGATGCCCCCCAGGTCGGGAAACCAGGCCTGGACCCGAAGGCGACGGTCATCCGCGCCGGCGGTCCCGGTCGGCGACGAACGCCGGCCGCGTGTCGGACAGCCGTCGCCAGGCGTCGAGGTACGTGCCGAGATGCGGACGGCGGGTCCGCTCCCGCTCCAGGTAATCCTGAAGGCCCGCGATCGCCCTGTCGTGGGCCGCGGCGTCGGTCCGGCCGGCGAGATACGCATGACGGACGTAGATGCCGAAGGTGGTCATCGTGTCGGTCTCGCAATACGCCCGGACGCGCCCGATCTGGCCGGAAGCGACCATGTCGGCCACCAGCGACCCGTGCTCGCCCAATTTGCCCGGCATGCCGACCAGCGCGGCGGCCTCCTCCAGGGTGAGCCGGTTGGCGCAACCGAACCCCGACATCTCGTCCATGAGGTCGACGTGGGCGCCGCCATACCGGTTGCCGTAGCCCGACCATCGCGTGCCGCGCCGGAACCAGGCTTCCGCCGAGATGCCGTGGAGCATCGTGCGGTGGAGCAGCGTCGGCATATCGAAGCCCCTGCCGTTCCAGGTGACGAGCCGGAAATTGCCGGACGCGAAGTGCCGCCAGAAGCCGCGCAGGATGCGGGCCTCGTCCCAGCCCTCCTCGCCGCCGCTCCTGCAGGCCACGACCCGGTATTCCTCCAGCCCGGTGTCGGCGTCGCGCAGGATGTCCGCCTGCACGAAGCTGACCGCCACCACGGCGTGCCATGCGTTTTTCGGGAACTTGTCCCGGGGCCACGCCGCGGGAGGCGGCATCAGGGATTCGTCCGGCACGGTCTCGATGTCGACGACGAGGAGCGCGTCCGGAACCGCGCCGGGTTCCGCCGCCGGCCGGCGGTCGTGGCGGGCGGCGGCGCGCGCGCCGGCCGCCGGTGCGTTCGCGGCGGGCATGGAGGGGAGCCGAAGCCGGGGCGACGGGGAGCGGGTTTGGTGCATGGGGTGGTTCTCCAGGGCGGCTTTCAGACCAGGATCGTGCGGCGGGCGTCGTACCCGTTCGTCGGATCGCCCGGGTCGTAGGGATTGCTCACCACCCGCGTGCGTCCGAGCCGGAGGTCGCAGGCCTGCGGCACGTTCCCGTGGATCCAGACGACCGGGGCGCCCCAACCCTCCATCACGGCGTCCAGGGCGGAGGCGTGCCAGCAGACCCGCCACGGGTCGAGCACGGGCCGGGCCAGGGTCGGTGGCAGGCAGGACCGCGATGGCGCGAAGCCGGTGACGACCGCGGCCCGGTCGCCCGGGCCGATATCGCGCAGGACCGGATTCGGCATATGGCCGTACAGGCCGGCACCGACGGCGACGGCGTTGAGCCCGTCCTCGATGAAGGCCCGCGAGCGGGCGTGCGCGCCGGCCGCATCGTGCGGGTAGAAGGGCACCCCGGGCGCGCTCGCCGCCTTGTCCGTCACCGTCCAGCGGCTCCGGGCGTGCGCGCGGGCGGCCCGGGCGTTCTCGACGCCGTCGAGGGCGAAGTCCGTCCAGAGCGTCGCTCCCAGGATGACCAATCCGGGACTGAGCGGATCGCCGAGGCGAACGGCGCCGTCGTGGAGCACGGTGATGCCCAGCGCCGCCCCGAGCGGCAGGGCCTCGGCGAGCGCCTCGCCCACGGGTTCGCCGTCGAGGTACTCCGCCGGTCCCGGGACGAGGACGACCGGCCGCCGACCCTGGCGGCCGCCGAGCGCGTCCGCCAGCCAGCGCACGGACCGACACAGGCCGGGTGCGATCCCGCCCGGGACGAGCAAGGCGTCGAAGTCCGGCAGTGGGTCCGGCAGCACGTGCGCCGCCCGGTCGACCCTGAGGTCGGACAGGATCCATAGACGGAACGGGGCGGGCCCCGACGGGGCGGACCGCGCCGCGAGGGCGGCCGGCACGGCGGCCGGGCCTTCCGGTCGTGCCGGTGCATGCACCTCGGCCCGGGCCTCTGGATCGGGAACGTGGAGCGTCATGCGTGGCCTCCGTTCGGGGCCGCATCGGCGGGCGTTGTGTCGGCGAGCAGTTTTCGGAGCGCGTCGCCCGACACCAGGCGCCGCTCGATCAGCAACTCGGCGACGGCCTGGACGGCGGTGCGGTTTGCCTCCATGACGGCCAAGGCCTGGCCGCTCAGCCGGGCGAGGTCGCGCTCGACCGCTTCGAGGAGCCTGGTGTCGAGCGACAGCGCGACCGCGACTTCGTGGGGGGCGCCGCGATACGCCAGCCGGTCGCCCAGGCCGAGGGAGGCATGGGCCCCGGCGATCAGGGTCGTCACGCGCGCGAGGTCCGAGCGGCTGTCGCCGCCCGCCCCGGCGCTGGGCTCCCCGAGGAACAGGATCTCGGCGGCCCGTCCGCACAGGAGCGCGACCGCGAGGCCCTCGATCTCCGCGCGGGTCGGCGACTGGCCGATGTGGGCCGCCACGGATGTGGCCCCCAGCGAATCCCTGCGCGGGACGAGGTCGACCTGGGCGACGCGAGCGCCGATCCGCTCGAACGCCACGGCGTGCCCCGCCTCGTGGAACGCGCTTCGACGTCGGTCGGCCGGGCTCCCCTGATCCGGCGGCGCGACGCGGCCGAACAGGTCCTCCGGCCGCATCGGTCGTCCGGCGGCACGCGCGTCGGCACGGGCCTCGGACACCCACCCGGCGACCTGCGCGCCGCTGGCGCCGAGCGCGAGCTCGCCGAGCGGCGCGAGGTCCATGCCGGGCACCTCGCCATCGTCGAGGTGGTGCCGGAAGATGACCGCTAGGTCGGCGGCCGAGGGCGGCTTGATCTCGATCACCCGGCTCAGCCGTCCGGGCCGGACGAGGGCGGGGTCGAGCCTGTCGCCGTGGTTCGTCGCCGCGATGATGCACACCTCGGGGGCGCCGGGCGCGTTGAGCGCATCGAAACCGAGCAAAATGCTCGTGCACAAGGGGGTCCACCACTCGCGCGCGTGGTTGTCCATCGTCGCCCTGTTAGGAATACTATCAGCCTCGTCTAGGAATAAAATGCTAGGCGCCAGCGCGCACGCGTGCGTGTACGCGGCATCCCAGGCGCGGAGCACGCCACCCAGGTGTCCGTCGGATCCGGTGAACCAGGCGCCGACCGAGGTCGCGACCAGCGGCAGGCCCGCGGCCTTCGCGAGCGAGCGGACGAAAGAAGACTTTCCTAGTCCTGGAGCGGAAGTGAGGGCGACGTGTCGGTCGAGCCTCTGGAATGCGGTCGTGCCGCCGGAGGCGCGCCAAGTTGCGAGTTCGTCGATGAGGCGCGTGCCCCAGGCATGCGCCTCGCCGTAGCCGACCAGGGTGGCGAAGTCGGGCGCCGACCCGACGGTCGGATCCGCGGTGGCCTTCGAGCGCGCCGCCGCGGCGAGACGCGCCACGCAGGCCCGCGCCGTCGTCCCGCGCACCGCGGCGGCGATCTCGAAGTAGTCCAGACCGCGCGCGATCCCGGGCGGCAGGGTCGGACGCCGCCCGGTGGCCGCCCGCACGACGCGCGCGACGACCGCGTCGGTCGCGCCCGGAAGCCGCACGTGCAGGTCCGCCGCGGCGACGAGGGCCGAAGGCAGGTACCGCGTGGGCGATTGCGAGACGCCGAGCACCCGGTCGCCGCGGGCGAGCCGGTCCGCCACCCGGTCGTTGCCACGGTCCGGACGATCTTCGGTTCTCGACCCGCCGGAGCGCGCCGCCACGAAGCCCCAATCCGCCAAGCGCCCGCACGCCTCGCGGATCGGTTCGACCCAGTCGGCGGCCGGGACCTGGACGACGAGGGCGAAGGCGGGATCGGCGGCGATGCGGCGGCGCTGGGCGGGCGAGAGCGCCGCTTCGAGCGCGAAGGCCGCGAGCGTCTCGGTCGCGGGACGGCGCTCGTCGGCGGCGACATCCCCGGTCTCCGCCTCGTTCAGGTCGTCGCGCAGGAAGGTCAGGTGGGGCATGGTCGCCTTGCTCCGAGGGGGGGTCGGGGTCCGGGTCCGGGTCGCGGCGGGTCCCGTTTCGCGGCACGCATCCGCGGGGGCGGCCTACGACGGCACCTCGACGACGCAGGCCGGGTCGAAGGCGGGGTTCTCGCCGTCGTAGCCGAGGGGGTTGCACAGGATCCGGGTCGGGCCGATCCGGTGGTCGCGACGGGCGTGGACGTGGCCGTGAAGCCAGAGGTCCGGGCGGCCGGCGGCGATGAGGTCGCCGAGGTCGCTCGCGAAGGCCGGGTTCAGCACGCTTCCGGCAAAGCTCGGGTCGAGTGAGGCACGGGCCGGGGCGTGGTGCGTGACCACGACGTGCGGTCGCGCCCGCGCGTCCGGCGGGTCGACCTCCAGCAGCGCGCGGTGCAGGAAGCCGCGGGTGGTGGCGTGCAGGGCAGCCGCATCCCCCGGCCGGAAGGTGCGCCAACCCGGATTTCGGGTCGTCGCCACGCAGCGGTGGTCGTTGAGACCGGCCTGCGCGGCCGCCATGGCCCGCCGGCGGTCGCCGTCGAGGCCGTAGTCGGTCCAGAGCGTGCCCCCGGAGAAGGCGACGCCGCCGATCTCGACGGTATCGTCGTCGAGCAGGGTCACGCCGTGCCGTTCCGCGGCCCGGCGCCCGAGCGCGCGCTCCTCGTCCACGGCCGAGCCGTAGAATTCATGGTTTCCCGCGACGACCAGGACCGGCATGAGCGGACGGATGGTTTGGCCCAGCCAGAGGACGGTGTCCGCCAGGCCCTGCCCGACGTCGCCCGCGACGACGGCGACGTCGGCGTCGGGGATGTGCGCGGGTGTCCAGGGCGCCCGCGACAGGTCGCGGTGCAAGTCGCTGAAAGTCCAGATTCGCACGTGTTTGGCTCCTGGGTTCTCAGGATCGTCTCGCTGTTCGGGAGGCGGCGGCGGTCACCGCCGCGGCGGGGGGCGGCGCCTGGGCCGCGACCTTTCGCGTCGGACTGGACCACCGCCGCGCCGGTCGGGCGACAGCCTGGCGAGAACGTGGGCGAGGACGGTGCGCGCCGCCGCATCCCCCCGCCAGGCGGCGACGAGCACCGCTGAGAGCGCGAGGTCCACGACGGCGGGATCCGGTTCGGTGCCCCGGGTGAGGTCGAGCGTGACGGCAATGGCGGCCGCGGCCTCGCCTCTCCGGGCCGCGGGCCAGGACTTGTGATGCAGGCAGACGCCACCGGCGAGGGCTCGGCGGACCTCCTGGATCGCGGCGGCCGCGATGTTCGGAAGCGGTTCCGTGCGCCAGAGCGCGAGCGGGTGGCATCCCCGGGCCAGCTCGCAGCGCAGGGAAGTCGGGTCGGAGGGCTGGGTGTCGTCGCTCGGGCGCATGCGTCCTCCGGGCTCGCGATGGGCAAGACGGCCCCGCTCCCGCGTGCCGAGGCGCGCGGGCGGGGTTCGTCGGACGGGATGTCGGAGGGCTAGTGCCGGTCGAGGCGCTCGGCGCCGGCGTCGGGGTGTCCCAGGACGAAGTACCTCGACAAGGTGCGCGCCCAGCGCCGGCCATCGGAGGCATACAGGTCGCTGGTCGTGATGCGCCGCCCATCGGGGAAGTTCGGATGGCCGTAGACGTCGCCGGTGAGCACCCTCACGGACCGGGTGGCAGACCGCCACCGCTCCAAGCGTGGGGCGCCCTGCAAGTCATCCGGCGTCGGCTTGACCTGATCGCGGATGCCCTGGAGTTCGTCGGCGAGGTCGCGCAGCCGATCGCCGGCCTCCCGTTCGTCCGGGCTTCGTGCCTGCTCGGCGTCGACGCCGAGGGCGGCGGCGTAGGCGGCGGGGTCGACCGCGTCGGCGCGCGGCTCCTCGGCGGCGGCGCGCAGGGCCGCGAGCAGGGCCACGGAGGCCACGAGGCTGCGGCTCGTGCGATCCCCTTCGGCGATGCGCTGTGCCTCCCCGCGGCCGAACGCCGGCACGACCATCGGCAGAGTCCGGACACGACCTCGACCCGGCACGAGCGCCTCGTGCCCGCGCATGACGCGGCCGAACGCGTCGGCGGCCGAGGCGCCGCCGCTGCGGCCGCAGCCGAGAAGCCAGGGCGTCGAGACGACGTCCAGACCGAAGTCCTCCGACGGGTTCATGCCCGCGAGCGCCGACGCCGCGGCATGCTCCTCGAAGGGGGTCGGACCAACCGGCAGAACCGGCGCGTCGATGCGCGCCCTCAGCCCGAGGTTCCCCAGGCACGCCGCGGGCAGGTCGAGGACGAGATCATCGTCCCGCCCCACGGCCTCGGCCGCAATCTCGCCCGCCTCGCGTGCGTCGCGCGCCTCGCGCTCGATCACGGTGAGGCCCTCCTCCGTGACGGTCCGGACCGGCAACGGCGCCTCCTCGGGGAACCTGACGCGGAGGAGCGTGACGGGCCGGCTGAGAACGCCATAGGCGTCGGCGAGGAGGAGCGCGGCGTAGGCGGCATGGGTCCGGCCGGCGGAGCCAAAGAAGGCAGAGATCAAGGGCAATCTCCATGACGGAATCCGGACGTCGCACGCCCGGTGGAATGGCCACCGGGCGCGCGACGTCGGACGGGTTGTGATTGATCCGTGAATCGTAAGGCAAAAGAGCGGAAATGAACAGCATATTCTGCTCGTTATCAAGAGCCTGATTTCCGTCATGGTTAACGGCAGCGTAGTCTTACTGATTTGGGTCCGCAGGATTACTTACGCATGTGCGCGAGGTGGCTCGGTGCCGCCGCTCCGGGGATACGCTCGCCACGACCGGCACGAGGCAGGTCCGCACCCTCCGAACGTGCAAGGCGGCGGCATCGGCTTATCCCGCGCGAAGTACGCCGGTCCTTGGAGCTTCACGCGCCATGCATTGTCGCACGGATGACCCGGAGCGCCGGCGAGAGGCGGCTCCGTCCGGCATGCCGGTGCGGCGGGCGCCCGGAACCGAGCCGGTGCCGGGACGGGCCAGCGGTGCGACACAGGGGGAGAGCGGGACGATGACGGTGATCGGCACGACCGTGGGAACGCGAGTGACCCGATAGACTGTCAGCGAGCGCGGCCAGGGATCCGATAACCAGTAATTTCGGTATTTCTAGACTTACAGAAATAAGGATGGCAGGATTCCCTCGATGCATCGGCCCAAAGGAGGACGCCGTGATCGCGACCATCCATTCCAACGACCGCACCGGCCTGCTGGCCGCAGCGCTGGTGGCCGGCGGCCTGACCGCCGCCGGTACCCGTCCGACCGTCGTCGCGGTCGGCGCCAACGGCGCCCAGGCCTGTGGCCTGGCACGCCTCTCGGGATCGTTCGACCTGCTCCGCCCCGATCCCCGCGACGCGGCGGCCGTCCTCTCGGGACTGGCGGCACGGTCGGAAGGCGACGTGATCGCCGTCCTGCCGACGGACCTGCTTCGCGAGGGCGGTCCGGGCAAACCCGGACACCTGCGCGTCGTGGCCACGGCGTGCCGGCTGACCGCGGCCCAGGCCCTGCACGCGACCGCGTCGGGGGCGTGGCACCTTCGGTGCGACAGCGAGCTCGGCCAGCCAGCCTGGCGGATCGCCCCGCGCGTCCTGCCGCTCAGGCTGCCGAGGCTCTCGCCGCTGGAACAGATGCGGCTGCTCGCGGGCGATCTCGGCGAGGGCATGCGGTACGCGGCGGTCGCGCTCGCGGCCACACTCCTCGCCGTCTCGGCGGATCCGGACGCCGAGCGCTTCGAGGCGGGTGACCTGACCGCGCTCATGTCGCCGCTCTCCCCGGCTCGGGACCGTGACCTGCACGAGCGGCTCCTCGACTGTGCCGCCGCCCTGGGCGACCCGGCCCTCCAGGGCGCGGCCGTCGGGACCACCGTGGCCGCCGGCGGACGCCTCCGCAATGCCCGCCCGACGCCGGTGGCGACCGCTCGCCTCCGCGCCACGCAACCCGCCCGCCTCCGCGCCTGACGGAAAGGACCAGAGCGATGTTGAACCGCACGAAGCCGAACCGCGTCTCGCTGGCTCCCCGGCCGCGCGTCGCCTCACCCGGGACCGGTCGTCCCGGTCGCTCCGGAAGCGCCCGGCGAGCGCGCGCGGTGGCGAGTTCCCCGCGGGCCCGGATCGGCCGGGGGAACGTCCCCCGGGACGAGCCGCCGACGGCGGCCCCGCGCTGGGACGCGAACCCCTACGAGGCGTTCTACGCCTTGTCGGCGGACGGGGTGGGCCTGCTCGATCCCGGGTTCGACGACTGGGACTTGGACCCGTGCGTCCTCGTCGGCCTGGCGCCGAACGGTGGCGACGAGCGGGACGACACGTGACCGTTCTTCCGAGCGGCCCGTGCGACCGGCGCCCGGACGCGGCGGGCCGGGACAGGCCGGCTTCCGCTTCGCCGCGGGAGCCGCGGCCCGGCGAAGGATCAGCCTTCCGGGTTCCGGAATCCGTATGGCACCCGTAACGGGTATCGCTACGCGTAATCCGTTATGGGTCGCGATCCCCGGGCATGATCCGAGAGCCGGAGACTGGGAAATTTGCCGCGAGCGGAGAGCGCTCGGTCGTGCGGCCCGAGCCGTCCCCATAAGGGCACTTCGGGGTCGCCGCGTCGGGATTGCCGCTATGCCGCCAATAATCGAAGTAAACGGTGGAACCGGCGACGGTTCGAGTCCGCCCGGCGTGCCGGAGGATGGAGCCGGGCGGCGTGGTCACGCGTCGCCTCGCGGCCGATCTCGACGCCGATGTCGGTGGATCCGACACCCTCACGACGTCGCGCCGAGCTGATGGGGCGAGACTTCCGAACGCGAAGGAGCCCCGCCGCGGTCGCGAAGGATCGCACCCTCCGGCATCGACGCGCCTCGCCGAATGCCGATAGCGGTGCGGTCGTGCTCGACGCATCGAGTCAGGGGTTGCGCGGCCCGTTACGCTTCTTCATGCTAATTCCATGGAGATCGAATTAGCGGCACGACAATTGGAGGCGCTCGGCAATCTGACCCGCCTAAAGGTGTACCGTACGCTCGTCCGGGCGGGCCATGACGGTTTGCCGGTCGGTGCCCTCCAGCAGCGCGTCGACGTCCCGGCCTCGACGCTCTCCCATCATCTGCACCGTCTGATCCATACCGGACTGGTCGTTCAGGAGCGCCGAGCCACGACCCTGATTTGCCGGGCGGCCTATCCGGCGATGACCGATCTGGTCGGCTTCCTCGGCGAGGGAGGGCACGGCGGGGGATCGGCCGGATCCGCATCGTGAGGACGTGATAATTACGAGACGACGACGGGGCATGGAAGCGTCGTTCGGACGGCGCTGTTCGACCCCGGTGGCCCGTCGTGGCCCGCGCAATTTCGCGCGCTGGCGGGCGGCCCGAACCTTGCCCGGCGCGAGATGCTCGCAGCGGGGGTCGCAAATCCCGAGGCCGAAGCGGTCCGCGCCGAGATCGAGCACGCCGACCGTCGTCGGGCCCATAGCCATGACGAAGCGTACCCCACCCTTCTCCCTTCAGGCTCGCGAGCGGACCGTCCGGCTGGTGCGGGAGCACGAGAGCGAGCACGGCTCGCGATGGTTTGCGGTCCCGTCGATTGCCGGCAAGATCAGCTGCTCGGGTGAGACGCTGCGCAACTGGATCCGGCAAGCCGAGCGGGGCCAAGGCGGGCCGGTCCCACGAGCGAAGAGCGCGAGCGGATCAAGGTGCTGGAGCGGGAGGTGCGCGAACTCCGGCAAGCCAACGAGATCCTGAGGAGGGCATCGGCGTGTTTTGCCCATTCGAAGCTCAACCTCCGGTTCAAGCGATGATCGCCTTCATCGACGGTCACCGCGCGCTCTACGGGGTCGAGCCGATCTGCAGGGTGCTGCCGTTCGCCCCGTCGACGTACCACGCCCATGCCGCGCGGCGGGCCGATGCCGGAAGGCTGCCGGCTCGGGCCAAGCGGGACGCAACGCTCGTGGTCGAGACCCGGCGTGTGCACGCGGCCAAATTCGGCGTCTGCGGGGTTTATGGCGCGCCGTCTGTTCCGGAGGGGCGCCTCTTCGTACGCTGGAGGATGGTGCGGATCGCGGGCGCGCCGCACCTGCTGATCGAGTTGGCCGAGAACAGCGGCCCGCCCGTCACGCTGCCTACACCGGGGGGCGGCTCCCGCCTGGTACAGCGTGGCCTCGCGCAGGAACTCGGGGGCGAGATCAAGCTCAACTTCGCAGCCGCCGGCCTGTTCTGCGTCATCACCGTCCCGCTCGGCGGGACGGCCGTGCCGGAAGCCGGGGGCGCAGCCATCCCCGCGGCGCCGGGGCCGTGACGCCCGGCAGGGTGCCGACCTGAACGGCGGCCTCAGTCTCCGTTCATCGACGCGTCGCCAGAAGGTCCCGGCTTGATTGCCGCCTCCGAGAAAGGCCGGCAGGCGTCAGGAGGGGGCTCTTCGATGCGTTCCGGGAAACACTGTCGCCGACCCGTCGCGGGCGAAGACGCGTCTGCGATGTCGGCTCGCAGTTTGCCTGCGTCGGTGCGCGACCACATCGGCGCCGAGTTGCGGGCAGCCTACGCCGGCGTCGAAGCGGGCGACCTCCCGGGCCGCGTGCTCGACCTGCTTTCCCGTCTCGACGGCGCCCTCGCGCGCGAGGCGGCGGCGGCCGGAGCCGCCTTCCGGAACGGGCTCATGAGCGCCGTTCCGGGCTTGCGGGCCTTCGCGCTATCGCTCGGGGTCGACCCGACGCAGGCGGAGGACCTCGTGCAGGAGACGCTGCTGAAGGCGTGGGCCAACCAGCACCGGTTCCAGTCCGGCACGAACCTGATGGCTTGGCTGTGCACTATCTTGCGCAACCATTTCTACACGGAGTGTCGCAGGCGCAGGCGCGAGGTCGAGGATGCCGACGGTGCCATGGCCGCGCAGCTGACGGCGCCAGCCGCCCAGGAGCACGGCTCCGACCTCAGGACGGTCTGGAAGCACCTCGGCGGGTTGCCCCCGTTGCAGCGTGAGGCTCTGATGCTGGTCGCGGCCCGGGGCATGACCTACGAGGCCGCGGCCGAGGTGATGGGGTGCCAGGTCGGCACCATGAAGAGCCGGGTCAGCCGTGCCCGCTCGTTCCTCGTCGAGTCTCTCGGCTTGGCGGAGACGTCCGCCGCGTAGGCCCTGGACGCACCATCAGGCCAGGCTCGCCCGCGGTCAGAGTTCCCCCCACCGAGCCGGGCATCTGGCCGCACAGGCTCGCCGGGTGGCCCCGCTGCGGTCCGCGATGTCGATGCCTATCTGCCACCGGCCGCCAGCCAGCCCTTTCCCTCAACCCGTGTTATGCGAATGACCGAGAATGCCGACGACGAGATCACGTGGCTGGTGCTGACCCTGGCCGAAGAGGCAGACGTCTCCGGGGCAGCCGTAGGCCTGATGGTGGAGCGGCTGCGCCGCATGGAGGACGAGGCCCGCCTGGGTGGGGCCGACAGCCAAACGTTACAGCGGATCATGTCCGGTCGCCGCGTTCTGGGTGACAGGGTGGATTTCGGGCTGGCTCCGCGGGTACCGGGCGACCGACAGGGAGTCGCCGAAGGGCGGCGTGGATCCTGAACCGGCCTCAAGGCACGGGAGGTAACGAGTCGTCGACACCCGCAAAACCGACTGCTCGACGTCAGACGTAGGGGTAGAAAACCGGACCGTAGTCATAGCCCACCGGGCGATGCCCGAACCGTCGTGGCCCATGATAACCGCTACGCTCTTCCGCAACCTCGCGGACCACTCGACCAGGCCGGTAGTTGGCCCGGGTCGCCTCCAGGGGCTACGTGGGGTGCCGGCTGGTCTGCATCAGGCAGCCCACCCCTGCCGCCACCAGCAGCGGTAGCCGGCCGCCTTCGAATAGCTTCAGGGTGTAAGCGCTGAAGAAGGTTAGGTTTACAATCAGTCAGAAGCCATTGCATCCCGGCTCGAACAATGGGTTCAAGCTCCAGCGCAAGGCGATCAGCCCCGCCAAAACGCTTTTGATCGTCATCATGAGCGACACCGCAATGCCGTAGGCGCCCGAAACTGCAGGGCCCGATCAGCCGGAACAACAAGCATGATCCTCGGAGACGGCAGCCGTGAAGTGGTTGCGGTACTTCTCCGCCTGGAAGCGAAGAAGGCTTTGTGGATCGTCTCACGAAGATCGCCGTCGGTCTCGGTCGCCGCGCTGCGCAGGAGCGCTTCCGGTTTCTCGCAGGTACATTCAATCGGTTTGAACTCAGGGGAGTATGGCGGGAGTACAGGAGCCAGGCTTCGGCTGCCTCGATGGCCTCGCGTACGCCCGCGACCTTGTGAGCGCCGAGGTTGTCCAGGATGAGTGTGTCGCCGCGTCAGGCTTTGGACCAGCGTGTCGGCCCCGTAGGCGCGGAAGCGCTCGCCCGCCACGGGCCCGTCCGGTGACGAGACCGCCCTTGGCCCACTCGTGCGCAGCCATCCGATGACAGTGGCGGTTCCAAGTGCCCGGCTGGCGCCGCGATCCGGCAGTGTTCGCAGCGCGAAGCCCAGTCGTAACGGCGAACCATGCCGGTCAGCGGTCGGATTGCTCCAAAATCCGTCCTGAGCGACGCCGTGGCTTTCGATTCATCGCTGCGTGGGTGCACCACGGTTCGACGACCATTCGCCTAGCCGCTCGCCGCTCGCCGCCGAACAAGCGCGTCCGGAGACGTGCCCGTTCCGGCGGGTGACCAAGGTGAGATCCCGAACACGGGCCGGAATCGGGACGGCGGTCGCGGGCGGCCTCCAGGACGGATCGGCGCGAGGATCCGAAAGGCCAGGTAAAAGGCGCGGGTCCGGGCCGTTCGGCTGATGCGCCCAGGATTACGTTAAGATTTCGCTCCGATCGTCGTGTCGCGATGGCGGGTGCCGCCAAGGATGATCCAGCGGGAGCGGCAACCATGCCCGGCAGAGAACCGACGCCACGAGATCCGCTCGACACGCTCCAAGCTTGGCGGAAGGCAGGGATGTGGGCCGCGCTGGTTGCGGCCTGCTTGATCCTCGCCGCCGCCGACCGAGGCGTCCCGGAGGCGGGGATGGCGGCGCTCTTCATCCCGCTCATTACCTTCGCGGGCTGGCGGCTCGGTCCGCGCGAGGCCTGCAGCGTTGCGCTCGCCGCGGCGCTGCTGAACGTGTCCACGCCGCACGCCGGCGACGCGGGGCTACCACCGGTCCTTGCGATCCTCCGGGGCATCCTGCGCCTGGGCACGAACGCGTTCGTCGTCTGGGCTGTCTGCACCCTGCGCTCGGCATACGACCGCGAGCGGACCGCGGCCCGGCACGACGGACTGACGGGTGCGCTGAACAGGGCGGCCTTCGAGGAGCATGCGCGGTCGATTCTGGAGGCCGAGCCGTGCGATCAACGCGTCACCGTACTGGCGCTCGCTGACATCGACGACTTCAAGGTCGTCAACGACACGGGCGGGCATGCCGCGGGCGACGCGGTGCTGAGGGCGTTCGCTGAAATCGCCGCAGCGTCTCTCGACGGCCGAGAACGGCTTGGGCGGCTGGGTGGCGACGAGTTCGTGCTGCTGCTGGAAGCCGATACGGCGGAGGCCGCGCGGTCCAGGATCGAGGCCGTGCACCGGCGATTAACGGATGACCTGTGGTCCGCGCCCGTTCCTGCGACCGCCAGCATCGGTGCGCTGGTCCTGCAACCGGAACGTCGTCACGACTGGGTCTCTGCGCTGAAGGCAGCCGACCATGTCATGTACGCGGTGAAGGCGTCGGGCAAGAACGCATTGCGGGTCGAGATCTCCGGCATGGTTGCCGCCTCCCCGGATATGTCGCGCCTACCGGCTCGGGCCTTCGCGGTCGCTTGATCGTCGGGTCCGAGCGAACGTGTCGCCCGGCGGCTTTGGGCTGGCATAAAGGTAGGCTGTAACACCATCCATCCGCACGCCGGCCTGCGCATGCTCTTGTCCAAGAGTTGCTCAGCCGAAGTGCATCGCTCCACCCCACCGTCAGACCGGTCAAACAAGGTGCATCCCGGTCACGTGCTGTGTTCGTCGTGAGCCAGCACGGCGGAGCTTGAGCGCATTCCGGATCAGACTGGAGTCGTTCTAACCCGTTTTACTCACGAGGGCAGTGGACCTCGGGTGGCGAGCGTAGCGTAAGGCATTGATAGGGCTTAGGGGTTGGGTGCTGACGCCAAGTCCTCAAACCAGATCGAGCCCGCCACGCCCGCCATGTCCGACCCTACGGTGCTCCCGTTCCCGTTTCGATCCGTAGCCAATTTTCGAAGGTCGTTCGGGCGGGTGTCTCGCGGCCCCAGCTATGGCCCTCGCTAGCCAAGGTCTCACGAACGGACGGGACCGGTTCGGAGGGGCCGACGGCCTGCTGCCGATGGGCCTGCTGCCGATGTCACGGACAGCCGGCATGCACCACCGGCTCGCGTTCCCAGTACCGCAGCTTGCCACACCGCAGAACGAACGCCGTGATGTCGCTGGGACTTTTCAACTCGATGCAACCGTCATCCAGCTCGGTGACACCCGCCTTCTCGAAGAGCGGCTGTGCGGTCTCTACCCAAGCGATGAACTTGGCGTGCGCGAAGGCATCGCTGACGAAATCTCGCGCTGTGGCCTCCTGCGCCAGCAGCGTTCCGCCCGCACCGGAGGGTAGAAGTGCCACGGCATCGTACAGAACCGAAGGACCGCCGTTGATCTTCTGCTGCGTTGCAACGGTACTACCGTCGCTCGCCGTTACACCGCCGACGGTCGGCGCGACGAGTTCCAGCATTGCGCCCTCCGCCGCGAGAGCCTTCTGCAAGGTCTTCAACAGTTCGGCATCGACCCCGTCCGTGACCAGAGCTCCCACCTTGCGTCCCTTGAGGTGCGTCGGTCCGTTCTGAACGATGCTCAGGGCCGGCGAGGCCGGAAGGTCCTTTCGAACCGGACGCGCCGGTTCCGCCGCAGATGGCAGCGTCTTCAGCCCAAGACCGTCGGCAACCTTCCTGGCCAGTTCCTCGTCGACATTCAGTAGATGTGAGATCATCCTCGCACGGATGGCGGGTGTCTCGACCTTGCTTAGTTCGAACACGAATGCATCCTTGATGTGGGTCTGCTCCGGCAGCGTCTGACTTACGTAGAACTGCCGCGCCTGGCTGTAATGGTCGGCAAACAGCTCGGCCCGGATGCGCAGTTTGTGGCCACTCTCCTCAACCGGAGCGCTGCGGAAGCCGCGATCCGGGGCCTCCCGGGGCCCGCCCGCCGTCCCGCCCCAGGAATTCGGCTCGTAATTTGCCCGGCCCTTCGGTTGTGCAGGGCCATGTGACCATCCTGCTGGAACGTATGGAACGGGCACTTGGGCGCATTGATCGGGATGTGCGTGAAGTTCGGGCCACCCAGCCGCTTCACCTGCGTGTCAAGATAAGAAAAGTTACGCCCCTGTAGGAGCGGGTCGTTGGTGAAATCGATGCCGGGCACGATGTTCTGCGTGCAGAACGCCACCTGCTCGGTTTCGGCGAAGAAGTTGTCCACGTTTCGATCGAGGACGAGCCGTCCGACGCGCTGGATCGGTACGAGCTCTTCCGGAATGAGCTTCGTGGCATCGAGGACATCGAAGGCGAACGACTTGGCGAAATCCTCGTCGAAGAGCTGAAGGCCGAGCTCCCATTCGGGAAAATCACCGGCCTCAATCGCATTCCACAGATCACGGCGGTGGTAGTCGGGATCTGCTCCATTTACTTTTACGGCCTCGTTCCAGACCACCGACTGCAGACCGAGCTTCGGTTTCCAGTGGAACTTGACGAAGGTGGATTTTCCCGTCCCGTTCACCAGCCGGAAGGTATGGACCCCGAATCCTTCCATGAAGCGGAAGGAGCGCGGGATCGTCCGGTCGGACATGATCCAGAGAGCCATATGCATGGCCTCCGGGCTCAAGGAGATGAAATCCCAAAAGTTATCATGCGCTGTCTGTGCCTGTGGAAAGCCGCGGTCCGGCTCCTGCTTGGCGGCATGCACCATGTCGGGGAACTTGATCGCGTCCTGGATGAAGAAGACCGGGATGTTGTTGCCGACGAGATCCCAATTGCCTTCCTTGGTGTAAAACTTGACGGCAAAGCCGCGCACGTCACGCGCAAGGTCGGAGGATCCCTTGTTGCCGGCGACCGTGGAGAAGCGCACGAAGACCGGTGTGCGCTCGCCGACACGCTGGAAGAGATCGGCACGCGTGATCTCAGACAGCGTCTCGGTGGTCTCGAAGTAGCCGTGTGCGCCAAAGCCCCGAGCGTGCACGACGCGCTCCGGAATGCGCTCGTGGTCGAAATGGAAGAGCTTTTCGCGAAAGTGAAAATCCTGCAGCAGGGTTGGGCCGCGGGCGCCGACCTTCAGGGAGTTCTGATCGTCGGCGACGGGGACGCCCTGCTGCGTGGTCAGGAACGGAACGTCACCACCGGCGACTTGATGAGTCTCACCACCTGGGCCGCGCAGGATCTTCGCGTCACCAATGTGAGCGGGTACGAGCTTGTGGGCGTTTGGATCGGCAGCCATTTGGATCTCCCGTTTGGGGCAGAGCAATGCAGGGGCATCGGCAAAGGGGGCAGGCGTTTCCTGATCGCGCCAGCGGTCCTACGGCTGGCGCTGCGGCGTTCGGCCGGCCTGTGACGCTGCGCTTGTCGCAATACCTTCGGGCTGAGATTGCGCACCGGCCGCGGAAAGGACGGGCGTGGGACGGCGAGCCCAGCTCCCCGGCAGCATGCGGCCGAGCACGTCGTCTCTCCAGACGTAGCGGTGAATCAGCGCCGCTGCGGCGTGCAAGCCCGCCAGCGCCAAGATCATCCAGCCGATGGTCCCGTGCAGTTCCTGCACCTGGTGGGACAGGGCTCGGTTTCCGGGATCGTAAGCGGGGACACTGTACAAGTTGAAGAGGCTGTCGCCGCGCACCCACACGAGAAACATGCCCACGAGCACCATCATCACGAGCAGGGCATAGAGTCCCCAGTGCGTGCCCTTTGCGAGCAGGTTCAGGGCGCCGGTATCCGCCGGCGGCAAGCGACGCCCGCGTGTGGCGCGCCAAGCGAGCCTCATCAGGAACAGCACGGCCAGGAGCAATCCTCCGGTGATGTGCACCGAGCGCGCGTCGACGCGGGGAGAACCAGCCGGGAACAGGTCGATGACCTGAGCCCCGATCCACTGAGCCACGACCAACACAGCCGTCGCCCAGTGGAACGCGATGGTGACGGCATCGTAGCGGTCCGCACGAGGGTTCACAGGTTGCATGGCGAAACCTCACGCGTTGCCGATGAGGATGCCGGTGGCGAGCACCAGGGTTCCTCCCAGCATGACCTTGGCCGCAGCCGCGAAGGGCGGCGTCTCCATGAACCGCCACTGCACCCAGGCGATGGCCAACAGCTCGATGACCACGACGACGCCTGCGGCGATGGTGGCCATCACGAAATCGTTGATGAGGTAGGGCAGCGTGTGACCGATGCCGCCAGCGATCGTCATCAGGCCGCACACCAAACCTCGTAGCAGCGGAGTGCCCCGACCGGACAGCTTGCCGTCGTCGGCCAGCGCCTCGGCAAACCCCATACTGATGCCCGCCCCTAGCGAAGCCGCTAAGCCGACCAAGAAGGCGTTCCAGGGATCACGCGTAGCGAAGGCCGCCGCAAAGACCGGCGCGAGCGTCGAGACCGAGCCATCCATTAGACCGACAAGGCCGGGCTGGATCACCTGCAGAACGAAGCGGCGTTGCGCGCTCTCATCCTCGGACGCCCGGCCTTCGCCGGGCAGGCGCTTTTGCTGGATCTCCTCGGCCGCTCGCTCGTGCTGGAGCTCATCGGCGGCCAAGTCACCGAGCAGTTTGCGTATGCCGGCATCCGAGGCGCGGGCTGCCGCCTGCTGATAGAAGCGCGCGGCGTCGTGCTCCATTTGCTGCACGTGGCGGCGCACGGCCTCGATACCTTGAGCGCGGACCTGCCAGACAGGCTTGCGCTGCACCCAGCCCCGCACGTCCTGGCGTCGCACGAGCGGGATGTGCGCGTCGAAGCGGGACTGGAACAGGTCGATCAGCTTGCGGCGATGCTCGTTCTCCTTATCGGCCATGTCGCTGAACATCTGGGCACTGTCGGGGTAATCGCTTCGCAGTTCATGGGCGAAGTCGGCGTAGATGCGGCCGTCCTCCTCCTCGCTGGCGATCG
>Ga0268288_10050_pt1 | contig 117934 bp, 107 predicted proteins | sample BraspS3V5C_FD_191349 | JGI IMG/M metagenome (GOLD analysis project Ga0268288, IMG submission 191349) | Soil microbial communities from Anza Borrego Desert, Southern California, United States - Bradyrhizobium sp. S3-V5C | ecosystem: Environmental > Terrestrial > Soil > Desert | place: USA...
AGGAGACGGGGGCCGCGGCCGGTCAGGTCCTGTCGGCGGCCTCGGAGCTGTCGCGGCAATCCGAGCATCTCCGCGCCGAAGTCGCACGCTTCCTCGCCACCGTCCGCGCCGCTTGACCCATCCCTCTCGTCGCTCTGGTGCGCAACGAGGCGGCCCAGCTTCGAGGTTCGCCTCCGCCTCCTCGACGAGCGGAAGCGGACCGGCAGAGATCGACCCGTGCGCTCATCCGGGCCGTGATCGGCGGCCCCGAGGGCGGCTGTGTCAGGCTGGCAACGATGTATTAGTCGATTGTGTGCGATCTATATGCCGGGCGGCGCAGCGGCCGCCCCGAGGCCAACCGCGGAGCGGCTCGGACCACCATCTGTCGGAGCCGACCGCCACGCTCTGTTTTCCGGCCCAGACACGATCACCGAACTCCGCGCGCTCGACGGTAAGGGTCTGAACATCTGCGAAGCGCCGGAAGCTGGGCATGCACTGAGATAACAGCCCGAGTCTATGAGTTCGCCTTTTGCTCCCGCGCCAGAGAAGGGCGACAGATGAGGGCCGGGATGGCAGCGATGTTCGGATCACCTGATCGGTCATACCCCGCTCTCGTCACGTCACTGGTCGTTCTAGCTCTCGCGATCGCCTCGGGCGGGGCCATCTTGATCTCCGACATGTACGGCCAGGCGCTGCAGGATACCGAGCGCAACCTCGTCGGCCTCTCCACGATCCTCGCTGATCAGGCCGACCGTTCGCTCCAGGCCCTCGAGATCGTTCAGGAAGCCATCATCGAGGATATGGCCGGCGCAAAGGTAGCCACTCCTTCGCAGTACGCTGCGGCGGCAAGCCGACACGACTTACATGAGGCACTCAAAGCGCGCGTCGCCGCCTTGCCGCAGGTCAACGCGGTCACGATTATCGATCACACCGGCCAGCTCCTGAACTTCAGCCGCTTCTGGCCGATCCCGAACGTCAACATCGCAGATCGTGATTACTTCAAGGCGCTCGCTTCGGACCCGAAGCTGCAACGCTTCATCAGCCAGCCGGTCCAGAACCGCGGCGACGGTGCCTGGACGATCTACATCGCGCGGAAGGTCACGGCGCCCGACGGAACGTTCCTCGGCCTCGTGCTCGGCGCAATCGAGCTCGGCTATTTCGAACGACTGTACCGGCAGATCGCGCCGACCGACGACGCCGTGGTCTCGGTCTTCCGCCACGACGGGATGCTGCTCGTCCGTCACCCCTATCGGGAAAACGTGATCGGCAAGATCCTGCCGACCACGGGGGCCGCGCTGATCGCCCAGAAGAATCCTCTGGGCGGCGTGATGCGCAACGTGAGCCCCGTCGATGATCAAGAACGCATCATCGCGACGAAGGCGCTCGCCGGCTATCCGCTCATTCTCAGCATCAGCCGCACGACAGAAGCGTGCCTGGCCCCCTTCCGCCGGCAGGCGCTCGCGGTCGGTTCAGCAACAGCCCTCCTCCTGGTGTGCATCGCGGCGCTGTTTCAACTCTTTCTTCGGGGGGCGAGCGCCGAGCGGCGGATCGCGAGCGCCGAAGAACGTGCCCGCAGCGAGCGCGACTTACGGGCCCATTACGAGCGGTTCGGCGTCGCGCTCGACAACATGGTCCAGGGACTATGCCTGTTCGACGTCGACGAGCGGCTCGTCATCTTGAATGAGCGCTTCGCCACGCTCTACGCGATCCCCGATCAACTTCGGCAACCCGGCACGAAAGCCAAGGATCTGCGCGGGTTCGTGCTGGCGCAGCACCGCGACGCGGGGGGGCCTGGGACGAAGTGCTGACGCCACCATCGCCCCGGGCCCCTTCGGACACGGCGAGCGTCGTTCACATGACCGACGATCGGGACATCAGCGTCCTCCGCGTTCTCCTTCCGGACGGAGGCTGGATTTCGACGCATGAGGACATCACGGAGCGCCGCCGGAGCGAAGCGCGCCTGCGCTTCCTCGCGCGGCACGACGTTCTGACCCAATTGCCGAACCGCCTGCATTTCGAGGAGGTCGTCGAACGCGAGCTGGCAGTGCGCGCCGATCGAGCCGAGGCAGTGGCCCTTCTCTGCCTCGATCTCGACGGCTTCAAGCAGGTCAACGATCTCTTCGGTCATCCGGCCGGGGACCGCCTGCTGATCGAGGTCGCCGCGCGCCTGAAGGCATTGATCGGCGCGCGCGGCGCGGTCGCGCGCCTCGGCGGCGACGAATTCGCGGTGCTGGCGACAGATCTCGCCGCCGGGCAAGCTGCCGCGCGGGCCCAGGCTATCATCGATGCGATCTCAGCGCCCTACGCGGACGGCGAGCTGAGGTATTCCATCAGTTGCAGCGTCGGCATCGCCCTCTTCCCGCATGATGGCGACACCTACGACGCGGTGCTGTCCGCTTCCGATATGGCGCTCGTGCGCGCCAAGAAGGAAGGCAAGGGAACCTACCGCTTCTTCGAGGCGGATATGGACAAGGCGGCTTTCGAGCGGCAACGATTGGCTCTGGACCTGCGCGCGGCCATCGGGACGGGGCAGTTCGCGCTGCATTACCAGCCCCAGTTCAGGATCGCCGCCGATCGCGCCTGCGGCTTCGAGGCGCTCCTGCGATGGACCCATCCGACCGGCGGGCCGATTTCGCCGGCGCAGTTCATACCGCTGGCAGAGGAGACAGGGGCGATCCTCCCACTCGGCGAGTGGGTGCTCCGTGAGGCCTGCCGCGAGGCTGCGAGCTGGGCGTTGCCCCTCGGCATCGCTGTCAATCTCTCGATCGCGCAGCTGCAGCAAGCTGGCCTGTGCGATGTCGTCGGTGCGGTGCTCGAGGAGACCGGACTGAAGGCCGACCGTCTCGAACTCGAGGTGACCGAGAGCCTCTTCCTGAAGGGGTCGGCACGCGCGCAGGAGGTGCTGCGCGACCTGAAAGCGCTCGGCGTGCGCATCTCGATGGATGATTTCGGCACCGGATACTCATCACTGGCAACGTTGGAAGCTTTTCCGTTCGACAAGATCAAGATCGATCGGTCGTTCGTATGGCAGATCGGCGTGACCAGCAAAGGCGGCGCGATCGTCCGGGCGATCCTGAGTCTCGGCGAGAGCTTGGACATTCCGGTCATCGCGGAGGGCGTCGAGACTGAGGGGCAGGTGGCCTTCTTGCGGCAACACGGTTGTGCAGAGATACAAGGCTATCTGCGCGGCAAACCGCAGCCGATCGCCTCTTACCGCGCGCTTGTCGGTCCCGATCGTGATCTCAAGGTCGCCTAGCGGCGACTTGTGTCCGCCCAACGAGCGGTTCTCGAATACTCCTCGACAGCGAAACCGCTATCGCCAGAGGAAGAAGCCCCGAAGCCCGTCCCGCTTCCCATCGATCCGAGCGACCGGCCTGAGGGAGCATGAGAGGCCCCAAGAACAGGACTTTCCCGCCGGCGCACGCTGATGTCGTCGAATGCGGTGAACAGCGACACTTTCGCGGCTGGCATCATGGCATTGGCCACGGGCGCGCATCGGCCGCGCGGAATCGGAGTCGCACTCTGCCTTGTCAAGCGAGACCGATATCGAAGTCGAATAGCATATCATCAAGGATCGCATCCTGAACTGCGTGCAGGCCCGCTTGTTCTGGAGATGCGGAGGCTCCCGGACCGTGTCCGGTCGTCGCGTCCTGACCGGCCCTTGGCGGTGCCGCCTCGGACCGTCGCGACGCAGCCGCCATGGTCGTGGCGGCGCGGGCATGTCCTGGCTCGATCCGAACCATCCGGATCACCGACGGTTGACCAGATGTCGTCATGACCGAGGTCCTGCCCGGGAGTTCAGATGGCTGACGCCGAGGAGCGGGCGCTCAGATTGCAGGTCGCCAATGCACGCCCCCAGGATTCGGGGCGCGGCATCGCCCGACTCGGCCATGCAGCGCTGACCCAGCTCGGCCTGCGCGAGGGCGACGTTGTCGAGGTCGTCGGCAAGCGCCACACCGCGGCGATCGCGGTCGGTCCCTACGATGAGGACGAGGGCCTGAACCTCGTTCGCCTCGACGGGCTGCAGCGCGTCAACGCCGGCACCGCGAGCGGCGACCATGTCGAGATCCACCCCGCGGAGATCCGGCCGGCCGCCCGCGTCGTCGTCGCGCCGGCTCAGAAGAACATGCGCTTGCAGGGTTCGGGGGAGGCCCTGCGCCGCACGCTGTTCCGGCGGCCGCTGGTTTCGGGCGACGTCATCTCCACATCGACTCAGTCGCGCGCCGCGTCCGACCCGCGCGTTCCACCGGAGCTGCGCCCGTATCTCGAGGGGCCGTCCTACGGCCTGCAGGAGATCCGCCTCGTCGTCGTCGCCACACAGCCCCGCGGCATCGTCTACGTGGCGGAAGGGACACAGATCGAACTCCGGCCGCTCTTCGAGGAGCCGAAGGACGGGCGGCGCGCCGACGTCACCTACGACGATATCGGCGGCCTCGGCGACACCGTCGATCAGATCCGCGAGATGGTCGAGCTGCCCCTGCGCCACCCAGAGCTGTTCCAGCGTCTCGGCATCGATCCGCCGAAGGGCGTGCTGCTGCACGGACCGCCCGGCACCGGCAAGACCCGGCTGGCGCGGGCGGTGGCCAACGAGACCGAGGCCCGGTTCTTCCACATCGCCGGGCCCGAGATCATGGGCAGCCGGTACGGCGAGTCCGAGCAGCGCCTGCGCGAGGTCTTCCAGGAAGCCGCTCAGAGCGCGCCCTCGATCATCTTCATCGACGAGATCGACTCGATCGCCCCGAAGCGCGAGCAGGTGACCGGCGAGGTCGAGCGCCGCATCGTCGCGCAGCTCCTCACGCTGATGGACGGGCTGGAGCCGCGCCAGAACATCGTGGTGATCGGCGCGACGAACCGGCGCGACGCCATCGACGAGGCCCTGCGCCGGCCTGGCCGCTTCGACCGCGAGATCATCATCGGCGTGCCGGACCAGCCGGGCCGGCGCGAGATCCTGGGCATCCACACCCGCGGCATGCCGCTGGCGGAGGATGTCGACCTGGATGAGGTCGCGCGCACCACCTACGGGTTCGTCGGGGCCGATCTCGGCGCGCTGGTGCGCGAGGCCGCCATGGACGCGGTGCGCCGGATCCTCCCGGAGGTGAACCTGCGCGACGGTATCCCGGCGGAGATCCTAGAGGGCCTGAGCGTCCGGCGCGACGACTTCCTCTCGGCGATGAAACGGATTCAGCCGTCGGCGCTGCGCGAGATCATGATCCAGGTGCCGGACGTGACCTGGGACGATGTCGGGGGACTCGCCGAGGCCCAGATGCGCCTGCGCGAGGGCGTCGAGCTGCCGCTGCGGTCGCCGCAGGCCTTCCGCCGCATCGGCATCCGGCCGGCCAAGGGCTTCCTCCTGTTCGGGCCACCCGGCACCGGCAAGACGCTGCTCGCCAAGGCGGTGGCGCGGGAGTCGGACGCGAACTTCGTCGCGACGAAATCCTCCGACCTCCTGTCGAAATGGTACGGCGAATCCGAGCAGCAGGTCTCGCGCCTGTTCCAACGCGCCCGGCAGGTGGCGCCGACGGTGATCTTCATCGACGAGATCGACAGTCTCGCGCCAGCGCGGGGCGGGGGTCTCGGCGAGCCCGCCGTCACGGAGCGCGTCGTCAACACACTCCTGGCCGAGATGGACGGGCTGGAGGATTTGCAGGGGGTTGTCGTGATGGCGGCCACAAACCGCCCGAACCTGCTCGACCAAGCGCTGCTGCGTCCGGGACGGTTCGACGAACTCGTCTATGTGCCGGTTCCGGACATCGCCGGCCGTCGCCGGATCCTGGCCATTCACACGCGGGACATGCCGCTCGCGGAAGATGTCGATCTCGACGTGATTGCCGAGCGGACCGCCCGCTTCACCGGCGCGGATCTGGAAGATCTCACGCGCCGCGCCGGTCTGCTGGCGCTGCGCGAATCGCTGGAGGCGGCCCAGGTGCAGCGTGCACATTTCGAACAGGCTGCCCGTGAGACCCGGCCTTCGGTCATACCCGAGATGGAGCGGGAATACGAGGAGATGCTGCGCACCTTGAAGCAAGAGGGCCCGCAGCGCCAACCGATCGGCTTCCTATCCCCGCGCTGAGGCGGCCCACCAGGCGAAAGGGCGGGCGGCGCCCGAAACGGGATCACGTCAGGGATTTCTTCGAATCGGACGCCGCGTCCGCTGACCAAGGCAGGCCATGCGCGAGCGCCCGTTTCGGCCGAGCGGGCATCCTGGCGCCTACAGCATCGGCAGCCGACGCGGCCGCGGCCCGAGCGGGAACGCCGCGTCGAGCCGGGCGAGCTCGGCATCCGTCAGCGAGAGCGCGCTCGCGCCCGCGTTGTCGGCGGCATGCTCTGGGCTGGACGCCTTGGGGATCGCGAAGGTCGACGGCCTCCGCACGAGAAACCGGAGCGCGACCTGGCGTGCGGTCGCGCCGTGGTTGGCCGCGATACTCTCCAACAGGCGGCCGCCCGGCGTGCGGGGGCCGGGGAAGCTGCCATGACCGAAGGGGCTGTAGGCGACGACGGCGATGCCGTGCGCCTCGCACCAGGGCTGGACCGCGTGCTCGATCGCGCGCTCCTCCAGGTGGTAGAGCACTTGGTTGCAGGCGATGCGGCCCTCGCCGCCGGCTTCCCACGCGGCCTCGAGGTCGGGCACGTCGAAGTTGCTCACCCCCCAGGACAGGATCTTGCCCTGCTCGCGAAGCCGTTCGAAGGCGGTGAAGGTGTCCTCGAGCGGGTGCGGACCGGGCCAGTGCAGGAGGTAGCAGTCCAGCCTGTCGGTGCGCAGACGCGCGAGGGAGCGCTCGCACGCGGCCACCGTCCCGGCGCGCGAGGCGTTGCTGGGGACGACCTTGGAGACGAGGAACACCGCGTCGCGCCGTCCGGCGATCGCCTCGCCGACCACGATCTCGGCGTCGCCGTACATCTCGGCGGTGTCGACGTGGGTCATCCCGAGATCGAGGCCGCGGCGCAGGGCAGCGACCGCGGTGGGCCGGTGCGCGTCGTCGATGTACCAGGTTCCCTGCCCGATCAGCGCCACCTCGTGCGGCACGAGACCGAAGGGACGTCGTTCCATTTGCAACGGCTCCCTTGAACGACGTGTGCTCTGCAGCGCCGGTTCGGGCTGCAGGTCACACCCGGCCGCGGCGGGCCGCGATCGTCCCTGTGCGCGGGCGGACAGCCTGATCACTGCGGGCTCGAAGGCCGGGATCCCGATCCTTGTCGTGAAAGACAAACGTCGGCCGTAGCCCCTGGTTTGCTACGGGGTGTCCCTAAGGATGGTCTCGCGCGTTGACTCTATCCGCGGTCCAGCGGCGTTTGCTGTTTTACGCGAGAGTGCCCGCCGAGAGAGCGATCCGATGGACCAGCCGACGCCCAGGGAACCCGGCAGGATCGCGCGATCCGGCGTCGGACGGCCGGGCTACGTCACGGTAAAGGGCGCCCGGGAGCACAACCTGCGCGACGTCGACGTGGAACTGCCGCGCGACGCCCTCGTCGTGTTCACGGGGGTCTCCGGCTCCGGCAAGTCCTCGCTCGCCTTCGGTACGCTCTATGCGGAAGCCCAGCGGCGCTACTTCGAGTCGGTCGCCCCCTACGCGCGGCGGATGATCGACCAAGTCGGCGTGCCCGACGTCGATTCCATCGAGGGCCTCCCCCCGGCGGTCGCCCTGCAGCAGCAGCGCGGCACGCCCAGCGCCCGCTCCTCGGTCGGCAGCGTCACCACCCTGTCGAGCCTCGTGCGGATGATGTACTCGCGCGCCGGCACCTACCCGCCGGGCCAACCGATGCTCTACGCGGAGGACTTCTCGCCCAACACGCCCCAGGGCGCCTGCCCGTCCTGCGGCGGGCTCGGGCGGATCTACCGGGCCACGGAAGCCTCCATGGTGCCCGACCCGTCGCTGACGATCCGCGAGCGCGCCGTCGCGGCCTGGCCGCAGGCCTGGGGCGGCCAGAACCTGCGGGACATCCTGGTGAGCCGGGGTGTCGATGTCGACACGCCGTGGAAGGACCTGCCGCGGGCGCTCCGGGACTGGATCCTGTTCACGGACGACCAGCCGCAGGAGCCGGTCTATGCCGGGCTCTCCCCAGAGCAAACGCGCCTCGCCCGCCAGCGCCGCCTGGAGCCGAGCTACATGGGCACGTTCACGAGCGCCCGCCGCCACGTGCTCGGGACCTTCACCAAGTCGCAGAGCGCGCTCATGCGCCGACGGGCGGCGCGCTACCTCGTCAGCGAGGACTGCCCCGCCTGCCACGGCAAGCGCCTGAAGCCCGAAGCGCTCTCGGTCACCTTCGCGGGCTTCGATATCGGCGACCTGTCGCGCATGCCGCTCTCCGAGCTCGCCGCGGTGATGCGGCCGGTCGCCGAGGACCGGCTGCCCGATGACGACGCCGACGCCAGCGCCGGGTCCGGGACGCTCGATCGCGAAGTGGGCCGGCGCGATCGGGCCCGGCGGGCCGCCTCCGGAGCGTCGGCCCATGCCGGCGCGCCGGACGTGCGCGCGACCCCGAACCTCTCGATCGAGAAGCGGCTCGCCGCCCAGCGCCTCGCCGCCGATCTCATCGACCGGATCGGGACGCTCACGGAGCTGGGCCTCGGCTACCTGTCGCTCGACCGGGTCACCACGACCCTGTCGTCGGGCGAGTTGCAGCGCCTGCGCCTCGCCACCCAGCTGCGCTCGCAGCTCTTCGGCGTGGCCTACGTGCTCGATGAGCCGACGGCCGGCCTGCACCCCGCCGACGGTGACGCCATGCACGACGCGCTTGCCGGGCTGCTCGCCTCGGGCAACTCGCTGTTCGTCGTCGAGCACGATATCGGCACGATGCGCCGCGCCGACTGGCTGGTCGATGTCGGTCCGGCGGCGGGCGAGCACGGGGGCACCGTGCTCTACAGCGGCCCGCCGGAGGGCCTGCGCGCCGTGGAGGCGTCGCGCACGCGCCTTCACCTGTTCGGGCTCGCCGAGCCGCCGCTGCGACCGCAGCGCGAGCCCGCGGGATGGCTGCGCCTGGAGGGGATCGTCCGCAACAACCTGCGCGACGTCTCGGTCGCGTTCCCGCTGGGATGCCTCACCGCCGTCACGGGCATCTCGGGCTCCGGCAAGTCGAGCCTCGTCAGCCAGGCCTTGCTGGATCTCGTCGGCGACCGCCTCGGCCGGCCCGTCGACACCGACGACGAGCCGGACGATCCCCTCGACGCGGCGCCGGGCCCGACGGAGGGGCGCATCGCCGGCGGCCTGGAGGGAATCCGCCGCTTGGTCCAGGTCGATCAGAAACCGATCGGGCGCACGCCCCGCTCGAACCTCGCGACCTATACTGGCCTGTTCGACGGCGTCCGCAAACTGTTCGCCGCCGCGCCCGAGGCCCGCCGGCGCCGCTACGATGCCGGCCGCTTCTCCTTCAACGTCGCGAAGGGCCGCTGCCCGGCCTGCGACGGCGAGGGTTTCGTCAGCGTCGAACTCCTGTTCATGCCGAGCGTCTACGCCCCCTGCCCGACCTGCCATGGGTCCCGCTACGCGCCGGAGACGCTGGCGGTCACCTGGAACGGGCTGACCATCGCGGACGTGCTCGGGCTGACCGTCGAGCGGGCCTGCGAAGCCTTCGCGGACGAGCCCGCCGTACTGCGGCCGCTCACCGTGCTGCGGGATCTCGGCCTCGGCTACCTGCGCCTGGGCCAGCCGGCGACCGAACTCTCCGGCGGGGAGGCCCAGCGGATCAAGCTCGCGACCGAATTGCAGAGGGGGCAGCGCGGGGGCACGCTCTACGTCCTCGACGAGCCGACGACCGGGTTGCACCCGACCGATGTCGACCGCCTCATGCTCCAGCTCAACGGCCTGGTCGATGCGGGCAACACGGTCGTCATGGTCGAACACGACATGCGCGTCGTCGCGGCGGCCGATCACGTCATCGACGTGGGGCCCGGCGCCGGAAACCTCGGTGGCACGATCGTGGCGGCCGGCCGCCCCGAGGTGGTGGCCCGGGCGCGGGCGAGCCGCACGGCACCGTACCTGCGGGAGGAGCTTGAGGCCGACGCCAACGGGGGCTGGCAGCCCCGAGATCCGTGATGGCCCCGCCGACCCGGTTTCTGGGCTCGGCCGGCACCGGACGCGGGTGACGGCATCCAGGACGACTGACCCAGACCAGCCCCGGAGAATGACCATGAAGATCCTGATGGTGCTGACCTCCCACGACCGGCTCGGCGATACCGGCCGCAGGACCGGCTTCTGGCTCGAGGAGCTCGCCGCGCCCTACTACGTGTTCAAGGATGCCGGTGCGGAGGTGGTCCTCGTCTCGCCGAAGGGCGGGCGTCCGCCGCTCGATCCGAAGAGCAGCGAGCCGGGTTCTCAGACCGACCTGACCCGGCGCTTCGAGGCGGACGGCGAGGCCAACGCCGCCCTGTCAAGCACGGGCCGGCTCGACGGCGTCACCCACGCGGGCTTCGACGCGGTGTTCTATCCCGGCGGCCATGGCCCCCTCTGGGATCTCGCCGAGGACCCGGCCTCGATCCGGCTGATCGAGACGACGCTCCGGGCCGGCAAGCCGGTCACCCTCGTCTGCCACGCCCCCGGCGTGCTGCGTCATGCCAAGACGCCCGACGGCCAGCCGCTCGTCGCCGGCAAGGCGGTGACCGGCTTCACCAACACCGAAGAGGAGGCCGTGGGCCTGACCGCGGTGGTTCCCTTCCTCGTCGAGGACGAGCTCAAGCGGAAGGGCGGCCTGTTCTCCAAGGCCGGCGACTGGCAGCCCTACGTGGTCGGGGACGGGCTGCTGATCACCGGCCAGAACCCGGCCTCGTCCGGACCGGCGGCCGAGCGCCTCAAAGCGACGCTCGACGATCGATGACCGGAGGGGGCGCATACCGGCCGGTTTGGGCTTCGGATCCCCGCGACGCCGGCGCCGCGGGGCTGACCCGCGCCTCTGGTCGCACGGCCGGCGATCCGGCAGACTCGGCCACCGTGACGGGGCCCGCCGCTCCGGCGGCCGCTTGATGACGCGCCCCCCGGCGGGCCGGCACGAAAGTGGCAGGGGCGACCGGCGGGCCCGTCCCGGGGCCCCGCCCGGGGAGGCGTAGCGATGGACCGCGTGTCCGCCATCAAGGCAGCCGTGCGCGCGCAGCACGGCCGGGTCGAGGCCCTGTTCGCGGAGCTGGCCCGGTGCGGCCGGACGGAGCCGGGCTTCACCCGCCCCTCCTACAGCCCGGAGGAGACCGCGGCGCACGCGGTGGTCGCGCGCTGCGCTGCGGATCTGGGCCTCGCGATCGGCCGGGACGCCGCCGCCAACACCGCGATGACGCTGCTGGGGCGGGACCGGACCCTGCCGCCGATCCTGATCGGCTCCCACCTCGACACCGTGGCCCAGGGCGGCAACTTCGACGGCGCCGCCGGCGTGGTGGCCGGGCTCGCCGCCGTCGCGGCGATCCGCGTGCTCGGCCTGGAGCCGGAGCGGGACATCACCGTCCTCGGCATCCGCGCCGAGGAGAGCGTCTGGTTCCAGGTCTCCTACATCGGCAGCCGCGCGGCGCTCGGAGCGCTGCCGGACGGGGCGCTCGACGCGGCCCGGATCGACACCGGCCTCAGCCTCGCCGCCCACATCGCCCGGGAGGGCGGCGACCCGGACGCGCTCGTCCGCGGCCCGGCCGCCCGCGCCGCCGCCGCGATCCACGCCTTCCTCGAGGTGCATATCGAGCAGGCGCCGAGCCTCGAGGAGGCCGGGATCTCGGTCGGCTTGTGCACCGGGATCCCCGGCAACGTCCGCTATCCTGACGTCCGCATCGCTGGCCGCTACGACCATGTCGGGACGCCGCGCCGCTTCCGGCGCGACGCGGCCATGGCGGGGGCCGAGATCGCTCTGGCGCTGGACCGGGTCTGGGCGGAGCGCGAGGCGGCCGGCTGCCCGATGGCCGTCACCTTCGGCCGGTTCCACACCGACGCCGCTGCGCACGGCCTGACGACCGTACCGGGTGAGTTCCGGTTCAGCCTCGACATGCGGGCCTACGCCGCCGGGGTGCTGGCCGCGCTGGAGGCGGCGTTCCTGGCGGCGGTGGCGGAGGTGTCGGCGCGCCGCGGCGTGACGGTGACGCTTGGCCCGCGCGCCGAGGCGGGCGTCGGGACTGTCGCGCCCCGGATCCGCGACGGGTTCGCGGCGGCCGCGGACGCGCTCGGCATCGCGACGCGGCTCCTCGGCAGCCCGGCCTCCCACGACGCCGCCGCCTTCGCCAAGGCCGGCGTGCCGATGGCGATGCTGTTCGTGCGCAACGCCAACGGCAGTCACAATCCCGACGAGACCATGGCGATCGACGACCTGCTCGACGCCGTGGCGATCCTCACCGCGTGGCTGGTGGCGGAGACGTGCGGCGGCTGAGGGGCGCCCCGTCAGGCGGCGAAGCGCGCGAGGCGACCGACGGGTTCGCCCAGCACCGCGTCGTCGCGCATGACGGGGGTCCCGCGCACGATCGTGGCGACGGGCCAGCCGGTGACCTCGAGGCCCGCGAAGGGCGTCCAGCCGCAGGGCGAGGCGATCCACGATTCCTCGATCCTGCGGTGGGCCTTCAGGTCCACCAGGGTGAAGTCCGCGTCGTAGCCGGCGGCGATGCGGCCCTTGCCCAAGAGCCCGTAGACGCGGGCCGGCCCGGCCGCCATCAGGTCGACGAGGCGGGCGAGGGACAATCGCCCCGCCGCCACGTGATCGAGCATCACCGGCACCAGGGTCTGGACCCCGGTGAGGCCGGCCGGGCAGTCCGGCCAGGGCTGCGCCTTGGCCGCCCGCGCGTGGGGCGCGTGGTCGCTGCCGACCGTGTCGACGGTGCCGTCGCGCACGGCCGCCCAGGCGGCCGCCCGGTGGCGTGCGTCGCGGATCGGCGGGTTCATCACGCCGAGCCCGCCCAGCGTGTCGTAGCATTCCGGCGCCACCTGGGTCAGGTGGTTGACCAAGACCTCGACGGTGGCGACGTCGCGGAAGTCGCGCAGGTAGGCGAGTTCCTCCGCGGTCGAGACGTGGAGGATGTGGGTCGCCCGGCCGGTCCTGCGCGCGAGGGCCATGAGGCGCCGCGTGCCCAGGAAGGCGCATTCCGGGTCGCGCCACGCCATGTGAGTCCGGTAGGGCTGCCCCCGGCTGAACAGCGCCTTGCGCGCCTGGAGCCGGTACTCGTCCTCGCTGTGGAAGGCCATGCGCCGGTGGCCGGCGCGCATCGCCCGCTCGAGGTGCGCGTCGTCCTCGATCATCAGCGCCGCCGTGGAGCTGCCGGCGAAGACCTTGACGGCGCAGACCCCGGCCTCGCGTTCCAGGGCCGCGAGCGCGTCGATGTTGGTCTTCGTCCCGGCCACGTAGAGGCCGATGTCGCACCAGCTGCGGCCCGCGACGTAGTCGCGCTTCCAGGCGACGCGCCCGGCGTCGGCGATCGGCGGGACCGTGTTGGGCATGTCGAACAGCGTGGCGATCCCGCCGAGGATTGCGGCCCGCGTGCCGGTCTCGATCGTCTCCACCGCCGGGTCGCCGGGATCGCGCAGGTGGACGTGGCTGTCGATCAGGCCGGGCAGGACGTGCAGGCCCGCGGCGTCGATCACCGCCTCCGCGGTCGCACCGGCCGGGACCCCGAGGGCCGCGATGCGCCCGTCGCGGACCCCGACATCCATCGTGTCGGAGCCCCAGGGTGTCACGCAGGTGCCGCCGCGGATCAGGAGGTCGTAATGCATGCCCGGTTCCTTCTCACGGGGCCGTCCGAAGCAGCACGGCCCCGAGGGCCGCGGCGGCCGCCTGCTGGCAGGGCTCGATGACGGGACACCCGATCGCGCTCGCCACGGCGGCCCGGTGGCGCGCCATGCCGGCGCAGCCGAGCACGACCACGTCGGCGCCGTCGCGCTCGACCAGGGTCCGACCGGCCGCGATCAGGCGCGAACCCATCGCGGCGTCCGCCGTCTCGGAGGCCCGCGCCTCGACGGGTCGGCTTCCGGCATAGCGATCCCCGACGCCCATCTGGCGCACCATGCGGCGCTGGCGCCGGACGCTGCCCTCCGACAGGGCCACGATGCCGAAGCGCTCCCCGAGCGTCAGGGCCCGCAGGATCCCCCACTCGGCGATGCCCATCACCGGGCGTCCGCGGGCCGCCTCCCGGACCGCGTGCAGGCCCGGATCGCTGAAGCAGGCGATGACGAAGGCGTCGGACGGATCGTCCGCCACGCGCCGCACGAGCGGCAACACCACCGAATCCGCGTCCTGCTGGGTCGCGATGCTCTCCGGGCCCTCCGGCAGGTCGGTCACCGCGAGAACGGGGCCGCCCGGCAGGCGCAGCGGTGCCAGCGCGGCGTCGATGGCGTCCGTCACCGCCTGGGACGCGTTCGGGTTGATGACGAGGATGCGCGGGGGCGCGGTGGTGTCGCGAGGCTGCACGGCGCCCTCTCTCTGAACGCGGTTCGATCCGGACCGACCTCGATGCCGCGACATCGACCGCTCTGTCGTGACCGCGGAGGGGTCCAAGCGAAACCCGGGCCGCACGGCCGCCGGTCCGAGTGCGAGGCACCGATCTTGCCCGCCCGCCGACGCAAGCGAGAGGTTATCGATGCACGACGAAGCTCCGGACGCCACCGCCGCCGTCACCCTGGTCAAGGGAGCCCGGTGGGTCGTCGCCTGGGATCCGGACAGCGGCGGTCACGTCTACCGCACCGACGCGGACGTCGCCTTCGCGGACGGGGCCCTCGTCCATGTCGGGCCGGGCTACGCGGGTCCCGAGCCGGCCCGGACCATCGACGCCTCCGGCTGCATGGTCATGCCCGGGCTCGTCGACATCCACACGCACCTGTTCTCGGAACCGATGAACAAGGGCATGTGGGACGAGGTCGGCAGCCAGCGGCTCTACAACACCTCGCTCTACGAGTACCTACCGATCCTACGGCCCGACGCGGAGGGTACCCGCGCCGCCTACGGGGTGGCGCTCGCCGAGCTGGCGCTCTCGGGCGTCACCACCGTCTGCGATCTCGCCCTGCCGAGCGAGGGCTGGCTCGACCTCCTCGGCGCCTCGGGCCTGCGGGTCTGCATCGCCCCGATGTTCCGGTCGGGGCGCTGGCTGACCCGGAACGGCCACAGCGTCGAGTACGAGTGGGACGCGGCGGCGGGCCAGCGCGGCCTGGAGCAGGCGCTCGCCGAGATCGAGGCCGCGCGAAGGCACCCGAGCGGGCGCCTGTTCGGCATGCTCTGCCCGGCGCAGGTCGATACCTGCACGGCGGAGCTGCTGCGGGACGCTTACGCCGAGGCGGTGCGGCGCGACCTGCGCTTCCACACGCACGCGGCGCAATCGCTGTCGGAGTTCCACGAGATCACCCGCCGCAGCGGGATGACGCCGATCGAGTGGCTCGACGACCTCGGCGTGCTCACCGAGCGGACCATCGTGGGTCACGGGATCTTCCTGGACGACCACCCCTGGACCCACTGGCACAGCCCGGGCTCGGACATGCGCCGCTTGGCCGAGCGCGGCGCCACGGTCGCCCACTGCCCGACGGTCTTCGCCCGCCGCGGCATCGCGCTCCACCATTTCGGGCGCTACCTCCAGGCGGGCGTCAACATGGGCATCGGCACCGACGTCTACCCGCACAACATGCTCGACGAGATGCGCCTGGTCTCGTACCTCGCCCGGGTCGTCGCCGAGAATCCCCGCGACACCCGCGCGGCGGACGTGTTCCACGCCGCCACGGTGGGGGGCGCCAGGGCGCTCGGGCGCGGCGATATCGGCCGTCTCGCGCCGGGCTGCAAGGCCGACTTCGTCCTCGTCGACTGCGCGCATCCCGCCATGCGGCCGTGCCGCGATCCCGTGCAGTCGCTGATCTACTCGGCCGGCGACCGCGCGGTCCGGCAGGTCTTCGTCGGCGGCCGCGAGATCGTGCGCGACGGCCGCGCCCTGACGATCGACTATGCGGCGGCCGCGGCGGCGCTGGAGGAGGCGCAGGGCCGCGCGCTGGCGCAGATCCGGCAGCTCGACTGGGCCGGGCGCGGCCCCGACGCCATCGCGCCTCCGACCTTCCCGGGGCTGTGAGGCCCCGCGCTCCTCAGGCGGGCCGGACGTTCCAGAAGGTCGGGAACCCGTCGAGGATGCCGGTGAGCCGGGAGCGGTAGGCGGTCGGCTGCAGGTACTGCCCGAGGGGATAGTAGGGCACGTCCTGCATCGCCTGGAGCTGGATGTCCCGGCAGAGCGCGGCGCGCGCCGCCTCGTCCGGGGCGGTGAGCCAGGCGTCGCGCAGGGACTCGATCCGCGGGGTCGTGGCCCAGCCGGCGTAGCCGGTCTCGCCGGTGCCGCGCAGGGCGATGTAGCCCGCGGGGTTGAGCCAATCCATGCCGGACCAGTTGGTGACGAAGGCGCTCCAGCCGCCCTCGGAGACCGGCCCCTTGCGGTTGCGCCGCTGCAGCATCGCGTTGAACTCGACCGCGTAGACCTCGACCGTCATGCCGACGCGCTGGAGCAGGTCGGCCGCGACTTGGCCGAGCGCCAGAAGGGGCGCCGAGTTCGACGGCACCATCAGCAGCACGGTCTCGCCATTGTAGCCGGCCGCCTCGAGGTCGGCGCGCACCCGCGCCGGATCGCGCGGATCCGTGAGCGGCTGCAATCCGTCCGTCGAGGCCATCGGCGTGCCCGGGCAGAAGAAGCCGAGGGGCACGTGGAACAGGCCGGGATCCTCGGCGCCGACGACCCCCTGCATGCAGGCGGTCTGGTCGATCCCACCCCAGAGCGCCCGCCGGATCGCCGGGTTGTTGAAGGGCGGCTGCAGGTGGTTGACCCGCAGCATGGTCACGAAGCCGGTCGGGTCGAGGACGCGGGTGCTCACGCCTTTGGCGGCGTGCAGGAGCCCGAGCTGGTCGTGCGAGGCGTATTCCTGCCAGTCCGCCTCGCCGGCGATCAGCGCCGAGGTCGCCGTGGAGGTGTCGCCGATCACGCGCCACTCGACCCGGTCGAAGTGGACGACCTTCGGACCCGAGGTCCAGGTGAGCGGGCCGTCCCGGCGCGGCACGTAGCCCTCGAAGCGGGTGTAGACGACGCGGTCGCCGGGCACCCGCTCGTCCGCCTTGAAGCGGAACGGGCCCGAGCCGATGAGCTCCGGCACCTGCTGGAACGGGTCGGTGGCGGCGAGGCGCTCCGGCATCATGGCGCAGACCGGGACGGACGCCTTGCCCAGCGCGATCGGCAGCAGCGGGAACGGGTGCTTGAGGCGGAACCGGATCGTCCGGTCGTCGGGCGCGGAGAGCTCGTCGGTCGCCTCCATGAGGGAGCCGCCGAACGGGTCGCGCTTCGCCCAGCGCCGCAGGGAGGCGACGCAGTCGCGGGCCAGCACCGGCGTCCCGTCGTGGAAGCGCAGGCCCTCGCGCAGGGTCAGGTCCCAGCGGCGCCCGTCCGCCTCGACGCGGTGGCCCTCGACCATCTGCGGCGTGGCGCGATAGGCCGCGTCCATGCCGTAGAGCGTGTCGAAGACCATGTAGCCGTGGTTGCGGGTGATGTACGCGAAGGTCGTCACCGGATCGAGGGTGACGAGATCCTGCTGCGGGATGAAGCGCAGGGTCCTGGCAGCCTCCGCACGGACGAGGGCCGGCGCCGCGACGGCGCCGGCGACGAGGGCGCCGGCTCCCTGCAACAGCGTGCGTCGCTTCATCCGAAACCTCCCGCTCTGCTCCGGCACCGCGCCTCGCGCGCCTGCGGCCCGAGGCCCCGCTGGGCGCCCGGCCCGGCATCGCTTGCAGGAACGGGGCCGGCTTCCGCTCGGGGGGGACCGGCCGGCCCTCGACCGGGGGCGCGAGGCGGCGGCCCGTCAGTCCGACCTCCGTTCGTGAAAGCAGCGCCTCACCGCAGCGACAGGGTGCGGGGCAGGTCGGACAGGGGCTCGGCCCCGCTGGCGGTGACGATGACGGTCTCGGACGCGCCGACCGTCCAGGCGCCGTAGCGGCGCAGGGTGGCCGGCAGGTGGAAGACCATCCCGGGCTCGATCGGCCGGTCCTCACCGGTGAAGAGCGAGAGCAGACCGCCCTCCCCCCAGTCCGGGGCGAAGGCGACGCCCATCGAGTAGCCGATGCGCTTGCGGAAGGCCGGGCCGTAGCCCGCCGCGTCGATGACGGCCTGCGCCGCTTCGTGGGGAGCCGAGCAGGGATGGCCGGGGCGAATCGCGTCGAGTGCCGCGTCGAGGGCGCGCAGGGCGCAGTCCATCATCCGCGACGCCTCGTCCGGCGGCGGGCCGATCCAGACGCTGCGCATCAGCGCCGCGTGGTAGCGGGCGTGGCTGCCGGCGAGTTCGAGGAAGACCGCGTCGCCCGGCTCCAGCCGTCGCCGCCGCCACGTCATGTGCGGCAGCCCGCTGCGCGGGCCCGACGCGACCAGGGGCTCCATCGCCATGGCCTCGGACCCGGCGGCCGTCGCGGCCGCCAGCATGGCGGCGGCGACGGCGTTCTCGTCGGTGCCCGCCGCGCAGGCATCGAGCCCCGCGGCGAGCCCGGCCTGCGCGTACCGGGCGGCGGCCCGGATCGCCTCCAGCTCGGCCGCCGACTTCATCGCCCGCAAGGGGGCCAGGAGGCCGGAGCCGTCGGGCAGCGGGCCGCGGCCGAGGGCAGCGTCGATCCGTCCCGCGAGCGCCGGCGAGACGAACCAGCCGTCCCGCTCCAGGGCCGGCCGGGCGAGCCCGCGCCGGCGCACGAGGGCCGCCAGGGCCTCGACCGGGTCGGCGCCGTCCGGATAGGCCTGGATGTCGTCGAGCCACGTGTTGGCGGCCGCACCCGGCAGTTCGAGCTGCCGGACGAGGAGCGCCGGGTCGCCCTCCACCGGCACGAGGAGGGCCTGGAAGGCGAAGTAGCCCGCGGTCTGGCGGCCGGTCAGCCAGTAGATCGTCTCCGGGCCGGTCACCACCAGGGCGTCGTGGCCGGCCGCCGCGATGGCGGCCCGGGCCGCCCCCTGCCGGGCGGCGAACTCCGCCTCCGGGAAGGCCGCCTCGCGGCCGCGCAGGTCCGTGAACTCGTGCATCGCGCCGCCCTCGTCTCAGACTGCGCTCAGACTTCGCTCAGGCGTCGGATGATGCCCTGCTTGAAGTTCTCGAGATGGGCCGCGATGGCGTCCGCCGCCGCCGCCGCGTCCTTGGCCCGCAGGGCGGCGACCACCGCGAGGTGTTCGCGATGGACCGCCTCGAACCGCTCGGGCATCCGGCTCAGGTTGAACATCTGCGTCTTGAGCCGCAGGTCCTTGATCGTCTTGGCGAGGATCGCGTTGTGGCTGTGATCCGCGATCAGGTCGTGGAAGCGCCTGTCGACCTCCCAATTGCCCGGCGCGTCCGGATCGCCCGCCGCCAGAAGCGACTCCATCTGCCGCTGCAGGTCCGCCAGCACCGCGTCGGCGATCCGGCCGGTGGCCAGCGTGACGCTCTCCCGTTCCAGCAGGCGGCGGACATGCAGGATCTCGATCAGCTCGCGCAGGGAGAACTCCTTGACCACGAGCATCCCGCCGGGCTGCCGCTCGATCAGCCCCTCGGTCTCCAGGCGCGACATCGCCTCGCGGGTCGGGGTCCGCGAGATGTCGAGCATCTCGGCCAGGCGGCGCTCGTGCAGCACGGTGCCGGCCGGAAGGTCGCGGCGGACCAGCATGTCGAGCAGACGGTCGTAGGCCATCTGACCGAGACTCTGCTCGCGCCGGGCACTGAGCGCCGTCGTGTAGGACGATGCGTCGAGGGTCTTCATCGCGTCCTCCCGGGGCGGCCGACCGGGCCGCCCCCTGTTTTCTTTTTCTCTGGCGTCCGGCGCGCCCGCCTACATGGCAGGCGTGCGGATCGGCTCCTTCGGGGCCGGGTCATAGCCGATCAGCGGCGTGACGAGCTTGGCGTAGGTACCGTCGGCGACCATCTCGGCCAGGGCCTTGTTGACGGCGGCGTGCAGGTTCGGCTTGCCCTTCTTGATGGCGAAGCCCTTCTGGACCGTGCTGAGCGGGGTCTCGATCATCACCAGCGGCAGCTTGCGCGCCTTGATCGCGTAGTTGCCGGCCACCGCGTCGTTGATCACCGCGTCGATGTTGCCGCCGACGAGGTCCTGCATGGCGTCCGCGGCGGTCTTGTAGCTCTTCAGGGTGGCACCGTGCTCCTCGGCGAGCTTGCCGAAGGTCGAGGCCGAGAGGGCGCCGACGTTGCGGCCCTTGAGATCGTCCGGCCCCTTGATGCCGGTATCCTTGCGGGTGACGATCCGCGCGCCGGATTCGAGCCACCCGTCCGCGAAGGCGACCTGCTTCTGGCGGGCGGGGGTGATGTCCATCGACTCGCTGGTGATGTCGTACTGATCGGCCATCAGGCCCACCAGCAGAGCGTCGAACTTGATGTTGACCGGGCTGTATTCGAGTCCGAGCCGGCGGCAGACCTCGCGCATGACCCGGACCTCCAGGCCGTCGAGCTCGCCGCTCGGCGTGCGCATGCTGAACGGCGCGAAGGTGCTGTCGGTGGCCACGATCAGCTTGCCGGGCTCGATCAGCTCGAGCTTGCCCTCGGCGGCGTGGGCCGGTGGAGCGGCGAGGAGGCCGGTGCCGAGGCTGGCGCAGAGGGCGGCGAGGGCGAGGACGTGGCGGCGGTTCATGGCAGTCTCCGGTCTCGGGACGGGGCGGGAGGGGTCGGCCGCGGCCCGTCCCGCGGCGGGTGAGGCTCAGGACAGGCGGGCGTAGCGCCGCTCGAAATAGGCCGAGAGCTGCGACAGGATCGACGTGAGGCCGAGGTAGATCAGCGCCGCCGCGATGTAGAAATCGAACGGCCGGAAGGTCGTGGCGATCATGAGCTGCGCGTAGAGCGTCAGCTCGACCACCGTGATCGTCGACAGGAGCGAGGTGTTCTTGACCGCCGAGATCGCCTCGTTGGTCAGGGACGGCAGGATCATGCGGAAGACCTGCGGCAGGACGATCCGGACCATCATGATCCGCGGGTTCATGCCCAGCGCGAGCGCCGACTCGACCTGACCCCGGGGGATCGCCGCGAGGCCGGCCCGGATGGTCTCGGCCACGTAGGCGCCGCTGCTGACGCCCAGCGCGATGATGCCGGCGGTCACGGGCGAGAGCTTCACCCCGATCTGCGGCATGCCGAAATACACGATGAAGACCTGGATCAGGGTCGGCGTGCCGCGGATGAACCAGACGTAGAAGCTCGCCAGCGCCCTGAACGGCGCGAAGGACGAGCGCTTGCCCAGCGCCCCGAGCAGGCCGCAGACCCAGCTCACCAGGATGCTCGCCACCGTGACGCCGAGCACCACCAGGGTCGCCGAGAGGAAGCCGGGGCCGTAGGTGACGACCTCGTCCGAGAGGGTGAGCCACAACTCCTGCAACGCCGTGCCAGTCATCGCCGTCCGATCTCCTTGGGGATGGGCCGGCGGCTCACGCCGTCTGTCCGGGCGCGGCGGGCTGATGCAGCACGCGCCGGAGGAACTGGCGCAGCCGCTCGCTCCGGGGCGCGCCGATGATGTCGTCCGGCGGCCCGTCCTCGGCGATCACGCCGCCGTCGAAGAACAGGGTGCGGGTGCCGACGTCCCGGGCGAACGCCATCTCGTGGGTGACGAGCAGCATCGTCATCCCGTCCGCCGCGAGGGAGCCCATCAGCGCCAGCACCTCGCCCACCAGCTCCGGGTCGAGGGCCGAGGTCACCTCGTCGAACAGCATCACCTTGGGCGCCATCGCCAGGGCGCGCACGATCGCCACGCGCTGCTGCTGCCCGCCGGAGAGCTTCGACGGGTAGGCGTGCCGCTTCTCGTAGAGGCCGATGCGCTGGAGCAGCGCCTCGGCCTCCGCGACCGCCTGCCGCCGCGGCAGCCGGCGCACCCGGATCGGCGCCTCGATGACGTTCTCCAGCACGGTCATGTGCGGCCAGAGATTGTAGCTCTGGAAGACCATGCCGATCCGCGCGCGCAGCTCGCAGAGCTGCTGCGGCGTCGGCTGGCGGCGGGCGCCCTGCTCGTAGTCGAAGGCGAAGCGCTCGAAATCCATGAAGCCGGAGGTCGGCGTCTCCATGAGGTTCAGGCAGCGCAGGAACGTGCTCTTGCCCGAGCCGCTCGCGCCGATGATCGACACGACCTCGCCCTCGTGGATGTCGAGGGAGATGCCTTTCAGGACCTCGTTGGCGCCGTAGCTCTTGTGCAGCTTCCTGATCTTCAGGAGCGGAGGCGCGGCCGTCTCGATCTGAGTCATCGTCGAACCCGATGTGATGCGATTCCGTCGCGGATCTCTGCTTCGATCCACGCCAGATCGGCGCCTGTTTTTCAATATTTTGCTTGTCAAAGCCGTCGTATGGGAGCTTTTATTTCGCCATCTGACCCGTTTTACGTTGCCAAGTCCGCTTCGATGTCTTAGCAGAGCCGGTATACCGCCGGCATTCAAGCGGTATTTTTGAGCATGGCTTCCTTCGACATGGTCATCGAGCCCCTGGATCCCGGTCTTCCCTTCGCGATCGCGCAGGACCCGTGCCTCATAGTTCAGCCGATGGTCCGGCTCGGGCCGGCGCATCGGCGGGCTGCGGCCTTGGAATCCCGGGCCGCCACCGGCCGCGGTCCCGCGATCCGCGCCGAACCGGATGGCGGCGATCGGCGACGGTCGGAGGCCGCACGCACGGGGCAGGCGGCATGACCGGCCTCGCGATCGACCCGGATTTCTGCGCGGGCCTGTTCGCCAAGCTCCTGGCCTTCAGCCAGGACGCGCCGGGCGTGACGCGGGCGGCCTACGGCGCCGGCGAGGAGCGCGCCCACGCTCTGATGCGGGCCACCGGACTGGCGCTCGGACTCACCGCCGAGACCGACGCGGCCGGCAACCTGTTCCTGACGATGGCGGGGCGCGAGCCGGCGCTGGCGCCCTGGATGGTGGGCTCGCACGTCGACACGGTGCCCCACGGGGGCAATTTCGACGGGGCGGCGGGCGTGATCGGCGGCCTCGCGGCCGTGGAGGCCCTGCGCCGAGCGGGCGTCGTGCCGGCGCGGCCCGTGACGGTGGCGGTGTTCCGGGCCGAGGAGAGCGTGTGGTTCCCGGCCTCCTATGTCGGCAGCCGGGCCGCCTTCGGCCTGCTGCCGCCGGAGGTGCTCGACCTGCCCCGCGCCGATACCGGCCGGAGCCTGCGCGACCACATGGCCGATCTCGGCTTGCGGCCGGAGGCGGTGGCGCGGGGCGAGCGGCTCCTCGACCCGGCGCGGATCCACGGCTTCGTGGAGATGCATATCGAGCAGGGGCCGGCGCTGGAGGCGGCCGGGATCCCGGTGGGCTTCGTCACGGCGATCAGCGGCAGCTTCCGCTACCGCAAGGCGGCTTGCTTCGGCCGCTACGGCCATTCCGGGGCCGTGGCGCGGAGCGAGCGCAGCGACGCCGTCTTCGCCCTCGCCGACCTGATCACCGGGCTGGACGCGCTCTGGGGCACGCTGGAGGCGGAGGGCTGCCCGGCCACGATCACGCTGGGCGAGGTCGGCACCGACCCGGTCCAGCACGCCTTCGCCAAGATCCCCGGCGAGGTCCGCTTCTGCCTCGACGTGCGCAGCACCGAGCCGGCCGTTCTCGACCGGATCGAGGCGGCGCTCGCCGAGCGCGTCGCCGCCGTCGAGGCCGCCCGCTCGGTGCGCTTCGTCCTGGGCGAGCGCACCGGCAGCACGCCGGCGCGGATGAGCGCCGCGCTGGTCGAGGCCCTGTCCGGACACGCGCACCGGCTCGGGATGCCGTTCCGCACGATGGCGAGCGGGGCGGGGCACGACACCGCGACGCTGGCCGGCCAGGGCGTGCCGAGCACCATGATCTTCATCCGCAACCAGAACGGCAGCCACAACCCGGACGAGGCGATGCGGATCGAGGATCTGTGCGCGGCCGCGACCCTGGTGGCCCACTTGGTCGCTGAAGCCTGACCCCGCGCGCGAGAAAGGATGCACCGATGATCGTCGATCTGAACTGCGACATGGGCGAGGGCTTCGGCGTCTACCGCCTGGGCGACGATGCCGAGATGCTGACCGTGGCGACCTCGGCCAACATCGCCTGCGGCTTCCATGCCGGCGACCCGCTGGTGATGCACGAGACCCTGAGCCGCGCCGCCGCGAACGGCGTCCAGGCCGGCGCCCATCCGAGCTTCCTCGACCTCTGGGGCTTCGGCCGGCGGCCGATCCACGGCGAGCGCCCCGCCGACATCGAGAAGGCGGTCCTCTACCAGGTCGGCGCCCTCCTGGCGCTCGCGCAGGATGCCGGCTGCCCGGTGCGCCACGTGAAGACTCACGGGGCGATGGGCAACATGGCCAACGAGGATGCCGACCTCGCCCTGGCTGTGGCGCGGGCGATCCGCACCCTCGACCGCGACCTGATCTTCGTGGTCATGCCGGGCCTGGAGACCGAGCGGGCCGGCGAGAAACTCGGGCTGCCGATCGCGCGCGAGATCTACGCCGACCGCGCCTACGCGGATGACGGCACCCTGGTCTCGCGCAAGCTCCCCGGCGCCGTGCTGCACGATCCCGACGCCGTCTCGCAGCGCGTGGCGCGGATGCTGGAGGACGGGGCGATCACCTGCCTGTCCGGGCGGCGCATCCCGACGCGGATCGACACGGTCTGCGTCCACGGGGACACGCCCGGCGCCGTCGCCATGGCCCGCCGCCTGCGCGCGGAGTGCGCCGCCAAGGGGATTGCCCTGCGCCCGATGGCGGAGGTGCTGGGTGTCTGAGCCCGGCTACCGCCTCCTCGATTGCGGTGACCGGGCCCTCACGGTGGAGCTCGGCCGAACGGTCGATCCCGCGGTCAACGCGCGGGTCATCGCCCTCGACGCGGCGCTCCGCGGCGCCGGCCGTCCCGGCCTCCTGGAGACCGTGCCGACCTACCGCTCGCTCCTCGTCCTCTACGATCCGGACCTGCTGCCCCGGGCCGACCTCGTCGCGCTGATCGCCGCGCACTGGCCGCCGCCGGACGGGGCGGCGGGGTCCCTGCGCCGCTGGCGGGTGCCGGTCCATTACGGCGGCGCGCACGGCGCCGACCTCGACGACCTCGCCGCCGGGGCCGGGCTCAGCCCGGAGGCGGTGATCGCCCTTCATTCCGGCCGTGACTACCGCGTCTACATGATCGGGTTCGCCCCCGGCTTCGCCTATCTCGGCGGCCTCGATCCCCGGCTCCACGCGAGCCGGCGCACCGATCCCCGACCGAAGACCCCGGCGGGCAGCGTCTCGATCGGCGGGAACCAGACCGGCGTCTCGCCGCCCCTGGAACTGCCGAGCGGCTGGCAGCTCATCGGCCGCACGCCCGCGCGGTCCTACGATCCGGCCCGGGCCGAGCCGTTCCTATTCGCGGCCGGCGACCTGATCCGGTTCGAGCCGATCGACCGCGCCGCGTTCGACGCCCTCAGCGAGGCCGCCCGCGCCGGCGAGACCGTCGCGACCCTGGAGCGGATCGATGCCTGAGGGCCTGCGCGTCATCGCCCCCGGCGTGTCCTCGACCCTGCAGGATGCCGGGCGGCCGGGCTACCTGCGCTACGGCATCTCGGGGTCCGGCGCGATGGATCCCGACCTTCTGGCTCTGGCCAACGGACTCGTCGGCAACCCGCTCGACGCCGCGGTGATCGAGATGGCGATGGTCGGTCCGACGCTCGTCTGCGAGACGGACATCTGCCGCGTCGCGCTCGCAGGGGCACCCTTCGCGATGAGCGTGAACGGGCGCCCCCTCGACCCGTTCACGGCCCACGACCTGCGGCGGGGCGACCGGCTCGTCCTCGGCGGCCCGCGGCAGGGCCTGCGCGCCTGCCTCGCGGTCGCCGGCGGTCTCGCCGTCGCGCCGATGCTCGGCAGCGTCGCGACGCACACGCGCACCCGCCTCGGCGGCCTCGACGGCAATCCCCTGGCGGCGGGCGACCTGCTGCCCCTCGCGGCGCCCGCGCCCCGCGACCGCCCTCTGACCCTGCCGACGGCCCACCGGCCGACCTTCGGCGGACCCATCCGGGTGGTGCTCGGGCCGCAGGCCGACGGCTTCACCGAGGACGGCCTGCGGACCTTCCTCTCCGAACCCTACACCCTCACGGCGCGGGCGGACCGGATGGGCTGCCACCTCGACGGGCCGCCGATCGCCCACGCCGACGGCTTCAACATCGTCTCGGACGGGATCGTGAACGGCTCGATCCAGGTGCCCGGCCACGGGCGGCCGCTGATCCTGCTCGCCGACCGCCACACCACCGGCGGCTACCCGAAGATCGCCACCGTGATCTCGGCGGATCTCGGCCGCCTCGCGCAGGTGCGGCCGGGCGAGACCATCCGGTTCGCGGCCGTCGCCGTCGCGGAGGCCCAGGCCATCGCCCACGCGGCGCGGCGCGGCCTGGCCGCGCGGTTGGCGGCGCTGGTGCCGGCCGGCGGCGGCGATCTCGACAGCGCCTTCCTGCTGTCCTGCAACCTCGTCGGCGGCGTCGTCTCGGCGCGCGCCCTCGACCCGGCGCCCTGACGGCGTCGCACCCCCTCCCACCCAGCAAGAGACCGTCGATGCTCACGCCGTTCCATCTCGCCTACCACGTCACCGACCTCGACGCGGCGCGCCGCTTCTACGGCGGCGTCCTCGGCTGCCAGGAGGGCCGCAGCACCGAGACCTGGGTCGATTTCGACTTCTTCGGCCATCAGCTCTCGCTGCACCTGGGCGAACCCTTCGCCACCACCCGGAGCGGGAAAGTCGGCGACCACACGGTGATGATGCCGCATCTCGGCGTGGTGCTGCCGCTCGACGCCTGGGAGGCGCTCGCCGGCCGCGTCGAGGCGGCCGGCATCGCCTTCGACATCCCGCCGGTCGTCCGCTTCGCCGGCGAGCCCGGCGAGCAGCGCACGATGTTCTTCTTCGATCCGAGCGGCAATCCGATCGAGATCAAGGGTTTCCGGGATCTGGCCGGCGTCTTCGCGCACTGAGGCGCGCGCGCCCGTCGCCGACGGCGACGGGCGGCTCGGACGGGCCGCCCGTCAGGCGCGGCGGGCGTTCCAGAAGACGAACTGGCCGTCGACCACGTCCCGGAGATCGCGCCGGAAGGCCGTCCGGTAGAAGTACTGGCCGGTCGGCAGGTACGGCACGTCGCGCATCGCCAGGGTCTGCATCTTGGCCGCGATCGTCTTGCGCGCCGCCTGGTCCGGCGCCTCGATCCAGGCCTCGCGCAGGCTCTCCAGTTCGGGCAGGTCAGGCCAGCCGAAGAAACCCTTCTCGCCGCCGCAGCGCAGGACCTGCTCCACGACCGGGTTGGCCATGTCGAGGCCGGTCCAGGTCGTGGTGAAGATGTTCCAGCCGCCCTGGTCGGGGGGCGCCTTGCTGGCGCGGCGCGTGACCAGCGTGCCCCAGTCGGACACGACGTACTGCACGTTCATCCCGAGGCGCTGGAGCAGGTCGTGCATGATCTCGCCGAGGGCGCCGAGCACGGGGTTCTCGCTCGTCGACATGAGCACGACGCGCTCGCCCTTGTAGCCGGCCGCCACGAGGTCGCGCTTGGCCTTGGCGAGATCGCGCGGCCGGGTGAGCACGTCGAGGCCGGCATCGGTCGCCATCGCGGTCCCCGGCGTGAACAGGCCGACATCCTTGCGCCACAGCTTGGGATCGTCGCCGGCGGCCGCCGCCATGAAGTCCGCCTGCGACAAGGCCTCGAGGACCACGCGCCGGACCGCGGGCTTGTCGAAGGGCGGATAGAGGTGGTTCATGACCCCGGTGCCGAGGTTGCCGAGCGGCGAGGCGAGCTGCGTGGCGATCTGCGGGTGGGCCTGCAGGGTCGGCACGAGATCGCTGATCGGGTTCTCCCACCAGTCGACCTCGCCGTTCTGGAGGGCGGCGGCCGCGGTGCCGGGGTCGGGCATGACCTGCCACTCGACCCGCTCGAAATGGACCCGCTTCGGCCCGGCCACCCAGGAGACCGGGCCGTCCTCCCGGGGCCGGTAGTCCGGGTTGCGGTCGTAGACCACGCGGGCGCCGACGAGCCGCTCCTTGGCGTTGAACCGGAACGGGCCGGAGCCGATCAGCTCGGGGATCTGCTGGGCCGGGTCGATGGCGGCGAGGCGCTCGGGCATGATGACGAGGACCGGCGGCCCGAGCTTCGCCAGGGTCTCGAGCATGAGCCCGTAGGGCCGCTTCAGGCGGATGACGAAGGTCCGGTCGTCCGGCGCCTCCAGGGCGTCGGTGCGCGCCATCAGGGCCTGTCCGAGGCTGTCGCGCTGCGCCCAGCGCCGGATCGACGCGACGCAGTCGCGGCCCCGCACCGGCTCGCCGTCGTGGAATCTCAGGCCCTCGCGCAGCCGGAAGGTCCAGCGCCGCCCGTCCTCCTCGACCGTGTGGCCCTCGACCATCTGCGGCTGCGGCGTGAACTGCGCGTCGAGGCCGTAGAGCTGGTCGAACACCATGAGCGCGTGGTTGCGCGTGACGTAGGCCGTGGTCGTCACCGGATCGACGATGGTGAGGTCGGATTGCGGCACGAAGCGCAGGACGCTCGCCCGGCCGCCCTGGGCCAGGGCCGGGCGGGCCGGCAGGAAGGGCGCGGCGGCCGCGGCGGCGGTACCGCCGAGGAAGGTTCGTCGCAGCATCGGGGTCACTCCTGGCGTTCCGGGTCAGGCGGGCGGGGACGGGTGCGCCGGGCGGCATCCCTCGCGAGGATGCCTTCTGCGGGCGCGCATTCCGTAGGAACACAACCTGCAAGGGCCGTTCCGCCCGGGCCGGTCACCGGGCCCGGACGGCCTCTTCGGCGCGCCGGCGCAGGGCCGCGCGGTCGATCTTGCCGGTCGAGGCGAGCGGCAGCGCCTCGACGAACCAGACCCGGCGCGGGTGCTGGTAGGCGGGCGCGTGTTCGAGCGCGTGCTCCTTGAGGGCGGCCTCGTCGACGGTGGTGCCGGGCCGGCGGACCGCGAAGGCGACGGGCTTGGTGCCCTTGATGGCGTCGTCCACGGGCACCACGCAGGCCTGGAGCACCGCGGGGTGGCGCTCCAAGACCAGCTCGACCTCGCCGGGGAAGATGTTCTCCCCGCCCGAGACGAACATGTCGTCGGTCCGGCCGAGGAAATAGTAGAACCCGTCCGCGTCGCGGCGGAAGACATCGCCGGTGTCGTAGAACCCGTCCGGGGTGATCGGCACGGGGACGTCCGGCCGGTTGTGGTAGCCCAGCATGATCGCGGGGCTGCGCATCTGCAGGACGCCGGTCTCCGGGGCGTCCGGTCCGACGAGGCGCACCGCGACCCGGGGGTGCGGCGCGCCGACGGAGGCGACCGGCGTGGGCAGGCCGTCCGGATGGTCGCCGAACACGACCGGGCCGCCCTCGGTGGTCCCGTAGGCGTTGAGGATGCGCGCGTTCGGCAGGAGGGCGCGGATCTGCCGGGCCAGGGCGTCGCTGACCGGCGCCGAGCCCATCCGCACCGTCCGCACGCGGGTGAGGTCGGCCTCCGCCAAGACATCCCGCTCCCGCAGCATCATGGCGATCATCGGCGGCACGGCGGTGAGCCACGTGCAGCTTTGGCGGTCGATCGCCGCGATGTAGGCCCGCGCCTCGAACTGCGGCAGCAGCACCATCGTGGCGCCGGCCGCGCAGACGAGGAGCGCCAGGGCCAGCGCGTTCATGTGGTAGAGGGGCGCCGCCACGAGCAGCCGTTCGTCGCGCAGGTCCGTGTCCGCGGCGCGGGTCCGGGCCACCCAGAGGTGGCTGGCATGGCTCAGCCGCACGCCCTTCGGCCGGCCCGTGGAGCCGGAGGTGTACAGGAACAGCGCCGCCTCGTCGGGCTCGGGCACAATCGGCGCGAAGGGCCCGGGATCGAGCCAGGCCGCGAAGCCCTCCGGTCCGTCATCGTCGAACCCGGCGACCCGGACCCCGGGGCCGAGCCCCGCCAGCACGTCCCGGCGCGGGCCGTCGCAGAGCACGAGCCGGGCCCCGCAATCGGCGAGCACGGCGGCGATCGTGGCCGGCGGAAACTTGTGGTTGACCGGGACCGGGACCACCCCGGCCCGCATCGCGCCGAGCAGGGCCGCGATCGTGTCGGGCCGGTTGGCCGCGAGGATCGCGAGCCGCGCGCCGCGGCCGATCCCGCCGCGCACGAGACCGCGCGCGAAGGCGTCGGCCCGGGCATCGAGGTCGGCGCGGGTCATCACCGTCGCCCCGACCCCGGGGTCGACGCCGATGATCAGCGGCCTGTCCGGCGACCCGGACCGGTCGACGAGATCGCCGAGATTGGTCGGACCCGTGGCCGCGCGCGTCATGGGGCCGCCCTGCACGGGAGACGGAGGTCGAAGGCCGGCAGCGTCAGCGTGGCCGCCTCCGGCCCGTGCCTGACCCAGGCCGCCTCCGGGAGCGCGACCGCGCGGGCCTCGAGGGCGTCGAGGCCGCGGAAGCGCAGGGTCAGGGCGGCGAAGCGGGCGGCCGGCCCCGGCACGATCGCGACCCGCGTCTCCCCGAGCCGCAGGGTCCAGCCATCGCCTGTGGCCTCGGCCGCGGTGCCTGTCGCGGCGGCGTAGAGAGCGGCGTCGGCCTCGGGCGCCGGGCTCTCGATCGTCAGCGCGTCGATGCCCGAGAAGCCGTTCGGATGGTCGAGCCATTCGGGGCGCCAGACCAGATCCGGGGTCCGGTGCTCGCAGTGGTAGAGGCGGCCCGCCGGGAACCGGTCGGCCGGCACCCGAACCGTGCGGAACCGGGCCGCCGCCTCGCGGCCGTCGACGGTGACCGGGCGCGAGAAGGCGACGGGCGGTCCGGCCGCCAGCCCCAGAGCGGCCAGCCGCGCCTGGGTCGCGTCGGCGTCCCGGCTCGCCACGACGAGCCCGTTCAGGCCGAACGGGCTGTCCAAGACGTCCTGCCGCTGCGGACCGGTGTCGGGCACGCCCACGAGTTCGAGGTACGGGCCCGCCGTCATCATTAGGTGGTTGATGGAGCCGAGCGAGTGGTGGCCGCGCGGCGTCAGGCGGAATCCGAGGGCGGCGAACAGGTCCGCCGCCTCGTCCATCCGCCGCAGCACGTTGATCACGACGTGGTCGAGGGCCCCGTCCGCCGGGGCGCCGGGGGCCTGCCCCATCATCTCGCCGGCGCCGTCATGTAGACGCCCCGGCCGCTCGCGAGCAGGCGCCCCGCGTCGTCGAGGATCTGCGCCTCGGCCACCGAGAGCTGGTTGCCGAACTTCACCACCGTGCCGCGGCAGGTGAGATCGCCCTGCATCGCGGCGCGGTGGTAGTCGACCCGCAGGTCCACCGTGGGGACGCCGCGGCCGGTCTTGGAGACCAGCGCCCAGTCGGCGGTGAGATCAACGAGCGTCGCCAGGATGCCGCCGTGGACGTAGCCGCGCTCGGCGTTGACGACCCATTCCGGCCGCCACGTCGCCTTCAGCTCGATCGTGCCCTCGCCGACGGCGACGACGGAGAGCCCGAGCCACTGGTGGAACGGGCCGCGCAGCAGCAGCGCCTCGACCTGCTCCTTGCTGAGGGGGGTGTCGGACATGGCTTCGGGATCTCCTTGGGCGAGGGCAGAGGCGACGACGCGCGCCGGACCGGCTCGGGCGGTGTCAGGGGGTGACGACGATCTTGCCCATGACCTCGCGGTCGCGGATCATCCGCAGGCCTTCGGCGGCCTCTTCGAGAGGCAGGATCTTGTCGATGGTCGGCTTCAGCGTGCCGGCCTGGATCATGTCCATCAGGGCCGACAGGTCGTCGTCGTAGAAGCTGTTCGAGCCGATCACCCTGAGCTCGAAGCTCCAGATGTAGCGGAGATCCTCCTTGGGATCGTGCCCCGCGGTCGCCCCGCAGACGAGCAGCGTCCCGCCGCGCTTCAGGCACTTGAGCGAGGGGACCCAGGTGTCGCCGCCGGTGAAGTTGATCACCACGTCGACGCCGCCCTCGTAGGTCCGGCGCTGCGGCTTGCCGTACTGCTGGATCGCCCACTTGGAGAAGTCGGTCTCGCGGTAGTTGACGACGTGGTCGGCCCCGAGCGCCTTGAGCGCCGCCATCTTCTCCGCGCTGCCAGCGCAGGCGATCACCTCGGCGCCGAGCTGCTTGGCCAGCATCACACAGCCCGTGCCGACGCCGCCGCTGGCACCCAGGATCAGGACCCTGTCGCCCGCCTTCACGGTGTTGTGGGTGATCAGCATGCGGTGGGCGGTGCCGTAGGCCACCGGCAGGGAGGCGGCGTCCGCGTAGCTCACGTCCGGCGGCATCGCGATCAGCTGGCTCGTCGAGACGCGGCAGTACTCGGCCATGCCGCCGTCGAGCATCTCGCCCATCAGGCCCTTGGCCTTGTTGAGCGGGTTGACCAGGACCCGGTCGCCGACGTGCCACTCGGCGACGCCCGCGCCGAGCTCGACGATCTGGCCGGCCATGTCGAGGCCGATGACCACCGGCATCGGCACCTTGATGCCGGGCATGCCCTTCACGGTGAACACGTCGTGGTAGTTGAACGAGGACGCGCCGACGCGGATCAGGACCTCGCCCGGGCCGGGCGACGGCTTCGGGTAGTCGTCGACCACTTTCAGCGTGTCGATGTCGCCGTGCGCCTCCAGCACGAGCGCCTTCATCGTCTGAGCCATCGTGGAAACCCTCTTCTGCAGGTCGGAAAGGCTACGGGATCGACTTCGACCGCTCGTAGGGGCCGGGAACCAGGGCCGTGTCGGGCAGGCTGCCCTGGACGGCGCCGACCGCCTTGAACACCTCGAACTCCCGCTTCAGCGAGGCGATGTCGGCGGGCTCCAGACTGACCGTGTAGATGCCGTCCCAGAGACCCGCGTAGGCGGCGGCGTCGGCGTCGCTCAGGTTCGCGGCCGCCGTCAGGATCTTGGCCACGCCCGGCTTGTCGGCCTGGCCGAAGGCGTAGGCCTTGCGCATCGCGGCCACGACCTTGGCGGGGGCGTCGGGGTTCTGCGTCATCCAGGCGTTGCGCATGAGGCCGACGCCGAGGACAGGCGGCGCGTCCTGCCGGGTGAGGCGCTTCCACTCCTCCCGGAAGGTGCCGAGGCGGCGCAGCTTCACGTCCGGCAGGAGCGCCAGGGTCACGGTGCGCAGGGCCGCGGCGTCGATGTCCTTCTGGACGAGGAATTGTGCCAGCCGGGAATCGTTGCCGGGCACGGCCTGGTAATCCGCGGGCTTGAGCCCGTGATTGGTCTCCAGGATCGCCGCCGCGATGGCGGCGGTGCCGCTGCCGGCCGGCGAGGTGCCGATCTTCTTGCCCCTGAGGTCGGCCATCGTCTTGATCGGCGAGTCCGCGGGGACCACGAAGTCGAGATCGGCCACCTGCGTCGCCAGGACGATGCTCATCGGCAGCCCGTCGGCGGTCACGCTCAGCGCCGTCCCCGCGCTCGCCGCGATCGCGAAATCGATGGCTCCGGCCGCCATGGCCTTGGTCGGCGCGTTCACGTCCGGGAACTTGACGTACTCGGCCGTCAGGCCCTCCTTCTCCATGAACTTTCCGGCCTCCAGCACGGCGCCGAAGCCGAGGCTGATGCCGGAACTCCAGTAGCCGATGCGCACCGTCTCGGCGCGCGCGAGGCCGGGCAGGCCGATCGCGCAGAGCGCGGCGGCGGCGAGGACGCGGATCCGGTTCAAGGCGATCTCCTGGACGGGGGATGGGAGGGCGTTCCGCGGGCGTGGCGCCGTGCGGTGGCCGTCATGGCCGCGTCGCCTTCTTCCAGGCGAACAGGCGCTGCTCGGCCGGCTTCAGGACGAGCGTCTCGAGGCCGATCATCAGGGCGACGAGGGTGAGGGTCCAGGCGAAGACCTGATCGGTCTGGACGAGGTCCGCCGCCTGCCGGAGGCGGTAGCCGATGCCGCTGCTCGCCCCGAGCGACTCCGCGACGAGGACGACCCGGGCCCCGAAGCCGATGGCGAGGCGCGCGCCCGAGAAGAAGGCCGGCAGGATCGTCGGCAGGTAGATCTTGGTCAGCACCTTGTGGCGCGGCATGCGGAAGGTGCGGGCGAGTTCGAGGTGCTCGGCGCTGACCGTGCGCGTGCCCTGCCAGACGTTGGTCAGGATCAGCGGCATCGCGGTCATGAACACCACGAAGATCGTGGTCCAGTTCGAGAGGCCGAACCAGATCAGCGCGAAGATCGCCCAGATCGCGGAGGAGACGGTGTTGGTCACCGTCAGCACCGGCTCGAAGAAGCGGCCGAGGCGGGGGCTGGCGCCGAGCAGCAGGCCGAGCGGCAGCCCCACGAGGGCCGCGAGGGCGAGGCCGGCGCCGATCCGGCCCAGGGTGATGCCGAGATCGGCGGCGAAGCTCGGCGTGGCGACGAGGCCGAGCCACGTGTGCCAGACCCGCGCGGGGCTCGGCAGGACGAAGCTCGGCGCGTGCAGCGATCCGAGCTGCCACGCCGCCAGCGCCAGGGCGAGGAGGGCGAGCCGCTGCAGCAGCACGCCCGCCCGGCGCCCGGCCCGGGACAACCGCGTCCGCCGGATCAGGCGTGGCGGGGTCTGCACTAGCATCGCGCGCTCGCGGCGGAGAGGCTGATGCGCAGGCGCCGGACTTCCTCGGCGACCTCCGGCGAGAGGGGGTCGCGGGGATACGGCAGATCGATCGACCGGACCGCGCCGATCCGGCCCGGCCGCGGGTGCAGGACGACCACTTGGCTCGCCAGCACCACCGCCTCCTCGACGTCGTGCGTGACGAAGACCAGGGTCATCGCCCGCAGCTCGGCGATGCGCAGCAGTTCCGCGTGCATCTGCGCGCGGATCTCGGGATCGAGCTTCGAGAACGGCTCGTCGAGGAGCAGGATCCTGGGCTCGGTGACGAGGCTGCGCGCGAGCGCCACCCGGCTGCGCATGCCCCCGGACAATTCGTGCGGGTAGGCGTCGCGGAAGGCCTCCAGCCCGACGAGCCGCAGGGTCTCGTCGACCCGCCGGACCCGCTCCGCCCGGCCCATGCGCCCGGCCTCGAGCCCGAAGGCGACGTTCTGGGCGGCCGTGCGCCAGGGGAGAAGCCGGTCCTCCTGGAACATGTAGGTCATGGCCCGCCAGTCGCGGAAGGCGTGCGACGGGATGCCGTTCAGGAGGACGGCGCCCCGGTCGGGCTCGACCAGCCCGGCGATCATGTTCAGGAGGGTGCTCTTGCCGCAGCCCGACGCCCCCAGGATCGCGACGATCGCGTGCTGCGGGATCGCGATGTCGACGGCGTCGAGGACGTGGAGCGGCCCGCCCTCGCGCCGGTCGAACCACTTGCTGACATGGTCGAGCTCGACGGCGTTCACGGCTCGCCCCCGTCGGCCCGGGATGGCCGCGCCGGCGCCACCACCGCGGTGTCGCGCAGGCTCGCGATGACCTTCTCCATCGTCATGGCCCGGAAGGTCTCGACGTGGCGGCGGGCCACCAGGGCGGCGCTGTCGGCATCCCCCGCCGCGAGATGCTCGATCATCGCCGTGTGGTCGTTCTCGATGTTCGGTCGCACCCCCTGCACGCCGAAGCCGAGGGCGACGAGGCGGGTCATCTCGTCGAGGAGGCCCGACAGCGTCCGGTACAGGCGCCCGTTCCCCGACGCGGCGGCGATCGCGAGGTGGAAGCCCCGGTTGGCCTCCAGGAAGAAGTCGATCTGATTGCCCATCTCCACCGTGATCTTGCGGCGGCAGGCCTGCTCCAGGCGCTCCAGATGCGCCCGGTTCACGCGGCCGGCGGCGCCCCTTGCCGCGAGGGGCTCGAGCTCCATCCGCAGCGCGAAGACCTCGTCGACGTCCTTCACGGTCACCGGGCTGACCCGGTAGCCGTGCCGCGGCATCGAGCTGACGAAGCCTTCCTGTGCCAGGCGCTGCAGCGCGATCCGGCAGCTCGCCTTGCCGATCTCGAAACGCTCCATCACCTCGGCCTCGGTGAAGCGCGTACCGGGCAGGAGGCGGCAGGCGACGATCTCGCGCCGCATCAGGTCGTAGGCTTGGTTCCCCTTGCGCGTGGCGTCGGGGACGGCGAGCACCGTCGCGGTCGGGCGATCGAGCCGGGACCTGTCATCGCGTGTCGTCATCGCACCTCGCTGTCTGGGCATTGAGGCTCCCACAGCATGCTGTGAGCTGCTCACCGCACGCAGAACATGTGCCAACCCCGCGCTGAACCCGTTCGCGCGCGGCGCGCATCGGCGCGCGGAACGGTGCTCGGAGCCGGCATTCAGCACGCGCTGGGAAGCTCAGACGCGCCGCGTGATCAGATCAGCGTGCGCTGTGGGCATCCCATGCCGTATTTATGCGCAACGCCCCCGCGTTCTGTAAATGGAATACGCGTCCAATTTTCCCGAAGAGGTTGGAATAATGGGCTTTTCAACGCGGTCGGATGCAGAACAATCTGTGTTTTCTTTGAGCAGACGGTGCGTGCTCGAGGCCGCGCCGGCGCGCCTCACAGGATGTCGGGCTGATCTCTCCGGTGCTCGTGCCCCGCGATAACGCGGCGCAGGAGCCGGGTCAGGGTGTCCTGCTCCGCCGGCGTGAGGGCGTCGACGGTCAGCGCGTGAGCGGCCCGCGCCGCCGGCTCCATCGCTCCGTGGAGCGCGGCGCCCGCCTCCGTCAAACGGCAGACCTGCGCGCGGCGGTCGAGCGGCGACGTCGTGCGGCTCACGAGGCCGCGGGCCGCGAGGCGCTTCAGGGCGCCGGTCGTCGTCGTGCGGTCGAGGGCGACCGCGCTCGCGAGCGTCGTCTGATCGGCCTCCTCCAGGTCCCGCAGCAGCGAGAGCAGGCTGTACTGGAGCGGGGTGACGCGGAACGCGGCACAGCGTTCGGCGAAGAGGCTGACGTGGATCTGGTGCATGCGGCGAGCGAGGAAGCCCGGGCGCTCGGCCAGGGGCCAGTGCCGCGCGTCCGCCGCCCCCGCCGCCGCCGCTTCCGCCTCTGCCGCCCCCGCCGCGGAACCGGCAACCGGGACCTCATCCATCGTCCGCCTCCGCAGAACGGTTCCAGCCTTGGCACGCCACGTGCAACGCCGAAATACGAAGCATGCTTCGCTTTTGGCAAGGGCGAGGCCGGCGCGCGCCGGCCGGGACCACGAGGTCGAAATGGACAATCGCCGCTATGATCTGGTTCTGCGGGGCGGGCGGGTCATCTGCCCGGCCTCCGGCATCGACGGCATCCGCGACGTGGCGGTGCAGGACGGGCGCATCGCCGCCGTGGCGGAGACGATCCTGCCCTCGGCCGCCGCCGAGGTGGTCGACGTCGCGGGCAAGCTCGTCCTGCCCGGCATGATCGACACCCACGCGCACGTCTACCAGTACGTCACCGGCCGGTTCGGCCTGAATCCCGACATGGTCGGCGTGCGCTCGGGCGTCACCACGGTGGTGGACCAGGGCGGCCCGTCCTGCATGACCCTGCCGGGCTTCCGCCACTTCATCGCCGAGCGGTCCGAGACGCAGGTGCTCGCCTTTCTGTCGGCCTACCTCGTGGGCGGCCTGGAGGGGCATTTCTACCCGAACCTCTACAGCCCGGACGGCGTCGATATCGACGCCACGGTGAAGTCGGCGACCGAGAACCGCGACCTCGTGCGCGGCATCAAGGGCCACGCCGAGATCGGCGGTTTCGCCCGCTGGGGCATCAAGGTGATGGAGATGGCGGCCGAGATCAGCCGTCGCGCCGACATGCCGCTCTACGTGCATTTCGGCCAGCTCTGGGGCCTGCCGGAATCGGGCGCCAACGGCGAGGATGCCGACACCATCGTCGAGCGGGTCATCCCGCTGCTGCGGCCGGGCGACGTGCTGGCCCACCCCTTCACCCGCCATCCGGGCGGCTTCATCAACGAGCAGGGCGAGGTCCACCACATCATCCGCCGGGCCATGGAGGCCGGGCTGAAGGTCGACGTCGGCCACGGCAGCCACTTCTCCTACCGCGTGGCGCGGGCCTCCCTGCCGGCCGGCGTGATCCCCTACACGCTGGGCGCCGACATGCACGGCTACAACACCGAGATCCCCGAGGTGAAGAAGCCCGCCGGCACACCGGACGAGCACCACGACGACGAGAACCACCCCTTCCTCGGGCAGGCCCGGTTCAGCCTCACCCAGGCGATGAGCTCGATGATGGCGCTCGGCATCCCGCTGGAGGACGTGGTGCCGATGGTGACGTCGCACCCGGCCGAGATGCTGCGCATGAGCGACCGGATCGGTGCCCTCAAGGTCGGCTACGCGGCCGACGTCTCGGTGCTGCATGATGACCGCGGCCGCTTCCTGCTGCGCGACAACGAGGACACGCGGGTGATCGCCGACCGCCTGCTGCGCCCGGCCTTCTGCCTGCGCGCGGGGAAGCGCTTCGAGGCCGACTCGCCGATCCTGCCCCAGGCGATCGCGGCCTGAGGTGGCTCCGGTGCCCGCCTTCGTCCTCGACGACCCGACCCCGCCGGACCCGCGCCGCCGCTGGGACAGCCTGGACTTCGCGGCCCGGGGCGCCTGCTACGACAACAACGCGGGCGTGCCCGACAGCGCCGCGCAGGTCGCGGCCCGCAACGCCGCCTCGGCCGTGTACCGGGCCGCCCATCCCGCCGGGCTCGACATCCCCTATGCCGCAGGCGAACGCACGGCCTTCGACCTCTACCCTGCGGCGGACGCGCAGGCCCCCTGCCTCGTCTTCGTCCACGGCGGCTACTGGCAGCGCAACGCCCGGGCCGACTTCGCGTGCTTCGCGGAGGGGATGAACGCGGCCGGCTGGTCGGTGGCGATGCCGGGCTACACCCTGGCGCCCGAGGCGCGCCTCGCCGGCATCGTCGCCGAGATCGGGGCCGCCCTCGACTGGCTCGCCGACCATGGCGCGGCGCGCGGGATCGGCGGGCCGATCGTCCTGGCGGGCTGGTCCGCGGGCGCGCAGCTCGCCGCGCTCCATCTCGGGCATGCCGCCGTGTCCGCGGTCCTGGCGATCTCCGGCGTCTACGACCTCGCGCCGATCCGCGAGACCTACCTGAACGAGAAGCTCGGGCTGAGCGACGTCGAGATCGAGACCCTGTCGCCCCTGCGGCTGCCGGTCACGCCCAAGCCCATGACGGTCGCCTACGGCAGCCGGGAGCTGCCCGCCCTCGTTCGCGACGCGCGCAACCTCCACGCCCTGCGCAGCGCCGCCCACGCGCCGGGCGCGCTGCTGCCGGTGCCGGGCGCCGACCACTTCTCGATCCTCGACGGGTTCCGCCGGCCCGAGGGCCTCCTGGTCCGCGCCGCGCAGGATCTTCTCGGAGGCATCCGATGAGCCGCGAGGGCGTCGGGGCGCCCCTACCCCGCAAGGAGGACGACCGCCTGATGCGCGGGCGCGGCCAGTATGTCGGCGATCTCCGGCTGCCGGGGATGCAGGACGTCGCATTCGTGCGCAGCCCGCTGGCCCATGCCCGCATCCGCGCCGTCCACGTCCCGGAGGCCTATCGCGACCGCGTGTTCATCGCCGCCGATCTCGACGGCGTGCTGCCGATCCGCGCCGTCTCGGGGCTGCCGGGCTTCAAGGTCTCCGAGCAGCCGGTGCTGGCCACCGGCAAGGTCCGGCAAGTGGGTGAGCTCGTCGCGATGTGCGTCGCGCCGACCCGCGCCGAGGCCGAGGACATCGCCGCCGCCGTGGTGCTCGACCTGGAGGAATTGCCCGCCGTCCACGACATGCTGGCCGCGCGCGCGCCGGGCTCCGCCCTCGTCCACGAGCACTGGGGTGACAACGTCTTCCTGGAGACCCTGGTCGACGTCGGCATCGAGAGCGCCCTCGACGCGCCGATCAGGGTCAGCCGCACCATCTCGACGGGGCGCCAGTGCATGGCGCCGATCGAGGGCCGCGGCACCGTGGTGCAGCTCGATCACCGCCTCGACCAGCTCGTCGTCCACACCGCGAGCCAGATGCCGCACATCGTGCGCAACGGCCTCTCCGAATGCCTCGGGATCGAGCAGGGACGCATCCGCATCGTCTCGCCGGATGTCGGCGGCGGGTTCGGCTACAAGGCGATCCTGCTCGCCGAGGACGTGGCGCTGGCGTGGCTCGCCCTCCGCTGCGGCCACCCGGTCCGCTGGCTGGAGGACCGGCGCGAGCACCTGACCGCCAACGCCAATTGCCGCGAGCACCATTACCGCATCACCGCCTACGCGGAGCGGGACGGAAGGCTGCGCGGCATCGACTGCGAGGCCACCGTCGATTCCGGCGCCTACTCGGCCTACCCCTTCTCGGCCTGCCTGGAGGCCGCGCAGGTCGCCAGCATCCTGCCGGGTCCCTACGACTTCCCGGCCTATCGCTGCCGCACGTGGTCGGTGGCGACCAACAAGTGCCCGATCCTGCCCTACCGGGGCGTCGCGCGCACCGGCGTCTGCTTCGCGCTGGAACTGGTGCTCGACGCCGTCGCCCGCGCGGCCGGGATCCCGCCCGAGGCGGTGCGCGAGAGGAACCTCGTGCGGCCCGAGCAGATGCCGTTCGAGAACATCACGAAGAAGCATTTCGACAGCGGCGACTACCCGGAGGCCCTCGCCCGGGCGCTGAAGGCGATCGACGTGGAGGCGGTCCGCGCCCGCCAGCGTCAGGTCGAGCCGGACGGGCGCCGGATCGGCCTCGGCCTCGCGATCTACTGCGAGCAGGCGGCGCACGGCACCTCGGTCTATTCCGGCTGGGGCATCCCGATGGTGCCCGGCCACGAGCAGGCTAGCGCCCGCCTGACCCCGGACGGCGGCCTGGAGCTGCGGATCGGGGCCCATTCCCACGGCCAGGGCTTGGAGACGACCCTCGCGCAGGTCGCCCACGAGATCCTGGGCGTCCCGGTGGCGCGCACCCGCCTCGTCCACGGCGACACCGCGATGACCCCCTATTCCACCGGCTCCTGGGGCTCCCGCGTCATGGTGATGGCCGGCGGCGCGGTGGCGGCGGCCTGCGAGGAGCTGCGCGCGCGCGCGATCCGGATCGGCGCCCACCTGCTCCAGGCGAGGCCCGACGAGTGCCGGTTCGAGGGCGGCCACGTCGTCGGCCCCACCGGCGACGTGCCGCTGGAGGCGATCGCCCGCACCTGGTACCGGCGCCCGCAGGATCTCGCGCCCGACACCGATCCGGGCGGGCTCGAAGTCACCGCCGGCTACAAGCCGGTGCGCGATTCCGGCACCTTCTCGTACGCGGCGCACGCGGCCGTGGTGGCGGTCGATCCCGATCTCGGGGCGGTGGAGATCCTCGACTACGTCATCGTCGAGGACGGCGGCACGCTGGTGAACCCCCTCGTGGTCGACGGCCAGATCTACGGCGGCCTCGCGCAGGGCATCGGTACGGCCCTGTTCGAGGAGATGCGCTTCGACGGCCGCGGCCAGCCGCTGGCCTCGACGTTGGCCGACTATCTCCTGCCCGGCGCCGCCGATGTGCCGATGGCGCGCATCGACCACATGGAGACGCCCTCGCCCTACACGCGCTTCGGCCAGAAGGGCATCGGCGAGGGTGGCGCCATCGCGCCCCCGGCGGCGCTCGCCAACGCGGTCAACGACGCGCTGGCGCCGCTCGGTGTCGAGCTGCTGCATTCGCCCATCACCCCCCGGCGGATCGTGGAGGCGGTGCTCGCCGCCGGGACCCCCGCCGTGACCGCGCGGGAGGCCGCATGAAGCCCGCCGCCTTCTCCTGGGAGCGCCCCGACAGCCTGCCCGCGCTGCTGGCGCGCCTCGCCGAGGCTCCCGCCGGCGTGAAGCTGATCGCGGGTGGCCAGTCCCTAGGGCCGATGCTGAACCTGCGCCTCGTCGAGCCCGTCCTGATCCTCGACATCACCGGCGTGCCCGAGCTCCGGACCGCGCGGGTCGAGGGCGACACCCTCGTCCTCGGGGCCTGCGTGACCCATGCCGACATCGAGGACGGGCGCGTCCCGGACCTCACCGGCGGCGCGCTGCGGCGGGTCGCCGCCGCGATCGCCTACCGGCCGGTCCGCAACCGCGGCACGATCGGCGGCAGCCTCGTCCACGCCGACCCGGCCGCCGACTGGGTGAGCGCCCTGACCGCCCTCGGCGCCGAGGTCGAGATCGCGGGGCGCAACGGCCGCCGCACTCTGCCGGTCGAGCGCTTCGTGACCGGCGCCCTCGCGGTCGCCCTCGGCGCGGACGAGATCCTGGTCGCGGTGCGCGTGCCGGCGCTGCCGGCAGGCGCGGCCTGGGGCTACGTCAAGCACTGCGCGAAGATCGGCGAGTTCGCCCACGCCATCGGGGCGGTGCGGCTCGAACCCGGCGCGGGCCGGGGCCGGGCCGTGATCGGCGCGGTCGAGGGGCCGCCCGTGCTCCTGGCCGATGCCCGACCTCTCTTCGGCGGCCGTATCGGCCCCGACTTCGCCGCGCGCTTCGACCCCCGGGCCGCCGACCAGGCCTTGCGGGACGCCGGGATGGCCGACGCGGTCGAGCGGCACATCCACGTCACCGTCCTGGGCCGCGCGGTGGCCGCGGCGGCCGAGCCCGATCCCCGATCCAATACCCTTCCGGAGGCCGCATGAGCGCCGCGCTGGCCGAACCCGGGCCGTCCCGCATGGCCGTCGCGCTGACGGTCAACGGCCGCGCCGTGCGCGTCGCGGCCGAGCCGCGCAGCCATCTCGGCGACGTGCTGCGCGACGGGCTCGACCTGACCGGCACGCATCTGGGCTGCGAGCACGGCGTCTGCGGCGCCTGCACGATCCTGCTCGACGGCGAGCCGGCCCGCGCCTGTCTGACCTTCGCGGGCGCCTGCGCGGGCGCCGCGATCACCACGATCGAGGGTCTCGATACGGACGCGATCGCGGGCGAGCTGCGGGCCGCCTTCAACCGCGAGCACGCGCTCCAGTGCGGCTACTGCACGCCCGGGATGCTGGTGGCGGCCCGCGATCTGGTCCTCCGGCTGCCCGAGGCCGACGAGCGGCGGATCCGCGCCGGCCTGTCGGGCAATCTCTGCCGCTGCACCGGCTATGCCGGCATCGTCCGGGCCGTGATGGCGGTCATCGCGGCGCGGCGGGCGCGCGGCATCCCCCCGGAGACCGGCGCGGCGCGCGCCCTCGGCCCGGTCGGTGCCCGGGTCGGCGGCGCGACGGTCGCGCCCCTGGATCCGCCGGCGAACCGGATCGCCCCGGCGGCACCCGCGGCGGTTGCGGACCTGTCCGACGCGTTCGTCCCGGCCCACAGCTTCACGCAGGTGCTCGACCTCGCCCACCCGCCGGAGGCCGTCTTCGCGCTGCTGGGCGACATCGCAGCGGTCGCCGCCTGCCTGCCGGGCGCCGTGCTGACGGCGCAGCCCACCCCTGACACGGTGGAGGGTGGACTGCAGGTGCGGATCGGGCCGATCGCCGCGACGTTCCGCGGCCGTGCCCGCCTCGCGCGCGACGAGGCCGCGCGGACCGGCGCGGTCCACGGGGCCGGCAGCGACGCGGGCGGCCGCTCGGCGACCGAGGGCCGGATCCGCTACCGGGTCGAGGTCGGGCCGACGCCCGGCACCGCCCGGGTCGCGCTCGACGTCGGCTACACCCTGACCGGGCCGCTGGCGCAGTTCGGCCGCCCCGGCCTCGTGCGCGACCTCGCCGGCCGCATCGCGGCGGAGTTCTGCCGCAACCTCGATGCCCGGCTCTCGGGCGTCGCGGCGCCGGCGCCCGCCCGCCTCGACCCGCTCCGCCTGATACTCGGCCTCGCCCGCGCGCGCCTCGCGGCGTGGTTCGGCCGCGCCTGATCCCCTCCCGCCTCAATCCACCGGAGACACGCGAATGCTTGGCAGGTTCACCCTCACCACCGCGATCCTGCTGGCGCTGACGGCGACGGGCGCCCGGGCGGACGCGATCCGCATCGGCGTCAACGAGCCCCTGACCGGACCGTTCGCGGCGTCCGGCACCTACGTGGTGAACGGCGCCAAGATCGCCGCCGACGAGATCAACGCCAAGGGCGGCGTTCTCGGCAAGAAACTGGAACTCGTGATCGAGGACAACAAGAGCAACCCGACCGAGGCCGCCGCGGTCGCCGAGAAGCTGATCACCAGCGACAAGACTCCGGTGATGATGGGGGCCTGGGGCTCCAGCCTGACGCTCGCGGTCATGCCCAAGCTCGCGGATTACGAGACGCCGATGCTGGTCGAGACCTCCTCGTCCGGCAAGATCACGACCTCCGGCAATCCCTACGTGTTCCGGATCTCGCCGCCCTCGTCGCTCGAGGCCGAGACCTTCGCGCCGATGGTTGCGCGCCTGGGGCTGAAGAAGGTCGACTTCCTGGTCCTCAACAACGATTTCGGCCGCGGTGCCGCGACCGACTTCGGCAAGATGCTCAAGGACAAGGGCGTCGCGGTCGGCCTCGTCGAGACCATGGACCAGGGCGCGCAGGACATGAGCGCCCAACTCGCCAAGCTGAAGGCGTCGGATTCCGACACGATCATGATCACGAGCTCCGTCGATCAGCTCGTGCTCCTGTTCAAGCAGATGGCGGCGCTCGGCCTGAAGAAGCGGGTGATCACCACCGGCGGCTCCCAGAACCCGGACCAGATCATCGCCCAGGCCGGCGCGGCGGCCGACGGCACGATGCACCTCACGACCTTCCTGCCCTGGTCGCCCGACAAGACGCCGGACCCGAAGGCCACAGAGGCCTTCATCGGCGCCTGGAAGAAGCGCGGCTTCGACTTCGCGGGCGTCACCGAGAGCTTCCGCGGCTACGACGGCATCCGCGCGATCGCCCACGCCATCGAGAAGGCGGGCTCGGCCGATCCGGCCGCGATCACCAAGGCCTTCTGGTCGGTCGACTTCGTCGGGCTCAACGGCCCGATCCGCTTCGCCAAGGCCGGCCCCGCCGGGAAGGAGAGCGGCCAGAGCAAGCCCGACGTCTACCTCATCGAGATCAAGGACGGGAAAGTGATCGTGCCGGCGCTGTGAGCGCCCCGGACCGGCGGCCTGACGCCGGTCCCTTCGCCCGTCCACCGGCCTCCGGGCCGGGGCGCATCCTCGGAGGCGGCCCGTGAACGAACTGATTCAGCACCTCGTCAACGCGCTCATCCTCGGCGGCACCTACGCGCTGCTGGGGATCGGCCTGACGCTGATCTTCGGGATCATGAACGTGGTGAACTTCACCCACGGCGCGCTCTACACGGTCGGCGCCTACGTCATGTATCTCGCGGTCGCCGCCCTGGGGCTGAACTTCTTCCTGGCGCTGCCGGTGGCGATCCTCGGCGGCCTGCTGCTCGGGGCCGCGATCGAGCTGCTGCTGCTGCGCCCGTTCCGGGGCTCGGACATCGACACCACCATGCTGGTGATGATCGGCGCCGGCATCGTCCTGCAATCCGGCACGCTCTGGACCTTCGGCGGCGTCGCCAAGGCGATCCCGTCGCCCTTCCCCGAGGCGCCGCTCCAGGTCGGCCCGGTCTCGGTGTCGTGGCTGCGGCTGTTCGTGCTCGGCGCGGCGCTGACCCTGATCGCCCTGACCTACGCGCTGATCAACCGGACCAAGCTCGGTCTCGCCATGCGCGCGGCCTTCCAGGATTCCGACACGGCGGCGCTGATGGGCGTCGACGTCCGCCGGATCTACACCGCGACCTTCGCCCTCGGCTCGTCGCTGGCGGCGGCGGCGGGCGCGCTCCTCGGTCCCGTCTACGTGGTGTTCCCGCAGATGGGCGGCCTCGCCGAGCTCAAGGCCTTCGCCATCGTCATCCTGGGCGGGCTCGGCAACGTCACCGGCGCGGCGATCGGCGGCTTCATCCTGGCGCTCGCCGAGGAGCTGGGCGCCGGGTACGTCTCCTCCGGCTACCGGGACGCGATGGGGTTCCTGATCATCATCGCGGTTCTGCTCTACAGGCCCACCGGGCTGTTCGCGAAGGCGGAGCGCATCGGATGAACCGGCTCCTCCCCCTCGCCCTGCTCGCCGGCCTCGTGGCCCTGCCCCTGGGACTCGGCGCCAACCCCTACCTCCTCAACGCGCTGATCGTGACCGGCATCCTGACGATCGGCGCCATGAGCCTGAACCTGCTCCTGGGCTTCACCGGGCAGCTCAGCCTCGGCCACATCGCGTTCTTCGGGATCGGCGCCTATGTCAGCGCGCTGACGAGCCTCGGCTTCGACGTGGATCTCGGCTTCGGGATCCGCGCGGTCCACGAGCCCTGGCCGGCGGTCGTCGGCCTCCTGCTGGCGACGGCGGCGGCGGGCGCTTGCGGCTACCTGATCGGCCGGCTCTCCTTCCGGGTCCGGGGCGCCTACTTCGTGATCGTGACGATCTCGTTCGCCGAGGTCGTGCGGCTCGTGGCGCTCAACTGGGTGGAGCTGACCCAGGGGCCGCTGGCGCTGACCAACATCCCGGCCATCACCCTCGGCCTGCCGGGCCTCGGGATGTGGACCCTCAAGACCAAGCTCCAGAACTACTACCTCGTTCTGGCCGTGGGGACGCTCTGCTACGCCGTGATCGCCCGCCTGGTCGGCGGGCGCTTCGGCCGGGCGATGCGGGGCCTCAAGGAGAACGAGCCGCTGGCGCTGTCGGTCGGCATCAACGCCACCCGCACGCTGACGGTGGCGGCCGTCATCTCGGCCGCGATGGCCGGCGCGGCGGGCAGCCTCTACGCCCATTACCTGCGGATCATCGATCCCGACGTGTTCCTGTTCGCCACCACGGTCAGCATGGTCATCATGGTGGTGGCGGGCGGCAAGGGTACCCTGATGGGCCCGGTCGTCGGCGGCCTGATCTTCGGCCTGCTGCCGGTGGCGCTCCGCCCGGTCATGGCGCCGGAGGCGCAGTGGATCGTCTACGGCCTCGTGCTGATCGTGATCCTGTTCGTGATGCCGCGGGGCATCGTCCCGGGCCTGGCGGCGCTGCTCGGCCGCCGGCCGGCCCCGGCCGCCCCCGTCCTCGAGGCCAATCCGGCGGTGCAGCGATGAGCGCGATCCTCTCCGTCGAGCATGTCGGCGTCCGCTTCGGCGGCCTCGTCGCCATCGTGGACCTGCATTTCGACGTCCGGGCCGGCGAGATCGTCAGCCTGATCGGCCCGAACGGGGCCGGCAAGACGACGGCCTTCAACGTGATGACCGGCTTCCTCAAGCCCAGCCAGGGCGATGTCCGCTTCCGCGGCACGTCCCTGAAGGGCCTGCCGCCGCACGCGATCACGCGGCTCGGCCTCGCCCGCACCTTCCAGCGCACCAGCGTCTTCCCGGACGACACGGTGTTCGAGAACGTGATGATTGGCCTGCACCAGATGGGCGCCGCGGCGGGCCGCGCGCCGGTGCTCGACGCGCTCCTCGGCCGCGCGGGGGCCGGCGAGCGGCAGCTGCGCGCCCGCGCCGCGGCGCTCCTCGACTGGGTCGGGCTTGCCGGCCGGGCGCAGGAGAAGGCCGGCGCCCTGGCCTACGGGGAGCAGCGCCTCGTCGGCGTGGCGCTGGCGCTCGCCACTGAGCCCGCCATGCTGCTCCTCGACGAGCCGGTCTCGGGGATGAACGCCTCCGAGACGCGGGTCTTCGTGCGGCTGATCCGGCAGATCCGGGAGCGCGGCGTCACCATCCTGCTCGTCGAGCACGACATGCCGATGGTGATGGAGGTCTCCGACCGCATCGTCGTCCTCAATTACGGCCGCCTGATCGCCGAGGGGCCGCCGGACCGGATCCGCAGCGACCCGGCGGTGATCGAGGCCTATCTCGGCCAGGGCAGCGCCGCCCGGCAGGCCGCCGCCGCTGCCGCGCAGGAGGCGGTCCATGCTTGAGATCCGCGACCTCGTCTGCGGCTACGGGCACGTCACGGCGCTGAAGGGACTCACGATCGACGTGCGCGAGGGCCAGCTCGTCGCCCTCGTCGGCGCGAACGGGGCCGGCAAGTCCACGACGCTGCGGGCGATCTCCGGCCTCGTCCCGCCGCGATCCGGCGCGATCCGGTTCGCCGGCCGGGACATCGCCGGGGCGGAGCCCCGCCGGATCCTGGCCGCGGGCATCGCCCATTGTCCGGAGGGGCGGCGCGTCTTCCCGCAGATGACGGTCGCCGAGAACCTCGCCATGGGCGCCTATCTGCGCCGCGACCGGGCGGCGGTCGCGGCGGACCTGACGCGCATCTACGGGGAGTTCCCGCGCCTCGCGGAACGCCGCGACCAGGCGGCCGGCACGCTCTCGGGCGGCGAGCAGCAGATGCTGGCGATCGGCCGCGCGCTGATGGGGCGCCCGAAGCTCGTACTGTTCGACGAGCCGTCCCTGGGCCTCGCGCCGAACATCGTCGAGCGGATGTTCGCGGTGATCGGGGCGATCCGCGATGCCGGCACGACCGTGCTGCTCGTCGAGCAGAACGCCTTCGCGGCCCTCGAACTCTGCGACTACGCCTACCTGCTCGAGACCGGCCGCATCGTCCTCGAGGGGCGCGGGCAGGACCTCATCGCCGATCCCCACGTCCGGGACGCCTATCTCGGTGGCTGAGGCGGTACCGCCGGGGTGGATCCGCCTCGGCCCGACCGACCTTCTCGGCGATCGGGACCTGCTCCCCGTCACCGCGGGCGGACGCCAGCTGCTCCTCGTGCGGGCCGGCGCGCGGATCGTGGCCGCCGAGCGCGCCTGCCCGCACGAGGGGGCCGACCTGGCCCTCGGCCGCTGCGTCGCGGGCCGGCTGCTCTGCCCCCGCCACCAGGCCTCGTTCGACCTCCGGGACGGCGCCGTCTCGCCGGGCTGGTCCTTCCGTGCCCTGCGCCTGTTCGCGATCGAGGCGGCCCCGGACGGGCTCTGGCTCAGGACCGGATCGGACCTTCTCGCGCCCAACACGGCGCGGTCGGGCTGCACCCGCCGGGCGGGCACGGGAGAGCGGTCGGAAGCGGGACCGGACGGTAGAGCGACCGCGAGCGGCCGACAGATCGGGATCTAGGGCCGCGCGGTCGGGATCGCGGCGCTCACCGCGCGTCTCGCGCGGACGATCGTGCTGCACCCGCTCCTGCTCGGGCGGGGGCGCATCGCGAGGACGGTCGCGGGGGCGTCCTCCCGCTGGGGACGTGGGCCGATCGCCCGTCCGAAGGTGTCGGCCCAGGCCAGCCTCGTCACGTTGTCCGGGCTCGGAGTCGTCGGGGCTTCCTGGCGGGCCGCTCGGCGGCGCTTGCGGGCCGCGGCGCCGATCCACCGCTTGATCAGGGGACCCCTCGCGGCGAATGTCGGATCCGACGCGGTCCAGCCGACGCTTCGTCTATGACGGCGATGAGCCATGGAATCCCCTCAAACCGACTTCGGCGGGCCGCTCGCGCGCGGTCCGTCGGACAGCATCGCACCGCCGCGTGGGTCGCACAGGATCGCGGGCGCGCGCCCAGCATCCGATCCCGTCCGCGTGGCCTTCTGCTGCATCCCCGGGCGCGTGCGATTGAATGTCCCGAACATCAGCTTAGCCGATCGGGATAGCTTCGTGGACCAGTCCACATGGACTGGTCTATGACCCGTGACGGCGCCTGCGCGGTTGCTCTAAACAGGATCCGGCATGGCGCAGGAAGCAATCCTCATCATCGATGACCACGCGCTGTTCCGATCCGGCATCGTCTCGATGCTGTCGACGGCGTTCGACGAGATTCCGGTTCTCGACAGTGCATCGCTGCACGAGGCGCTCGCCATCGTCGCCGTCGTCCCGACGATCGTCCTCCTCGACATCCAGTTGCCGGGCATCAGCGGCCTCGAGGGGATGGGCCTGCTCCAGCAACGCTGGCCGGCCGCCCGGATCGTCGTGGTGTCCGGCCTGGATCTGCCCGACACCGTCAGCACGGCCCTGGCGCATGGCGCCTGCGCGTTCCTGTCCAAGGCCGACCGTCCCGACCGGATGATGACGGTCCTGCGCGAGATGCTCGCGCGGTCGTCCGCGGCCCCGCGCGCGGGCGCCGCCCTCTGCCCGACGCTCACGCCGCGCCAGGCCGAGGTGCTGACCCTGGTCGGGCGCGGCTTGTCCAACAAGATGATCGGACGCAGTCTCGGCCTGTCGGAACACACGGTCCGGGGCCACGTGCAGGGGCTGCTGTCGGTCCTGGGGGTGACGCGGCGCGCGGAGGCGGTCTTCAAGGCTCAGCAACTCGGCCTGATCCGATGAGCCCGTCGCAGGAGGACCGGATCGCGGCGGAGCAGCTGCGCCTCGTTCTCGACGGCGTCACGCAGTCGGTCGCCGTCGGTTTCCTCGTCTCGACGCTCATGCTCGCCGTGCTGTGGGAGCTGGTGCCCCACGCCGTCCTGCTCGGCTGGTACGGCGCGTTCCTCGTCGAGCGGTTCGGGGCGGCCGCCTACGCGCGCCGCGTGCGCGAGGCGGTCGGCGAGCCCGATTGCGCCCGCCGGGTGGAGCGCGTCGTCTTCGCGAGCAAGATCGTCGAGGGCGCGATCCTCGGGTCCCTGATCTGGATCGCGCTCCCGCTGCAGATCCCGGCGGTGAGCATCCTGACCATGTCGCTGCTGGGCGCGACCTGCAGCAACGGCGTCTCGCTCCTGGCGCCGCGGCGGCACCTCTATCTAGCCCTCGTCGTCCCCGTCGCCGTCCTGGCCGCCGGAACCCTCTGGTCGCTCGGCGGCGCGCCCTACAGGGCCCTGGCGGTCTGCTCGATCCTCTTCGTGGTCGGGCAGTACGGTCAGGTCGTGCTCGCCAGCCGCCGCGTGCGGGAATCCATCGAGCTCCGCTTCGAGAACGCGGCCCTCGTCGAGCAGCTGCGCGCGGAGAGCGCCGCGGCGCACCGGGCCCGCCGCGACGCCGAGCACGCCAACACCGCCAAGTCGCAATTCCTGGCGGCGGCCAGCCACGATCTGCGCCAGCCGGTCCACGCCCAGGGCCTGTTCCTCCAGGCGCTGAGCCAGACGGATCTCGCCGCGCCGCAGCGGCGGATCCTCCAGAACGCCCAGACCGCGAACGTCGCGTCGACGGACATGCTCAACACGCTGCTGGACTTCTCGCGCCTGGAAGCCGGGGTCATCACGCCGCGGCGCCGCGCCTTCGAACTCCAGCCGCTCCTCGACAAGATCGAGAACGATCTGGCGCATCTGGCCGACGCCAAGCGCCTGATCTATCGAACCCCCCAGACCGATCTGGCGATCGTCTCGGACGCGGCCCTGCTGGAGCTGGTCCTGCGCAATCTCGTCCTCAACGCCATCCGGTACACCGAGCGCGGCGGCGTCCTCATCGGCTGCCGCCGCCGGGGCGCGGGCGTGTCGATCGAAGTCTACGACACCGGGATCGGCATCCCCGTCGACCAGCGCGAGGACATCTTCCGGGAGTTCTACCAGCTCGGCAATCCCGAGCGCGATCGGCACAAGGGCCTGGGGCTCGGGCTCGCGATCGCGCGCGGGATCGCCGCCTCGCTCGATCATCCGCTCTCCCTCTCGTCGGAGGTCGGGAGCGGCAGCGTCTTCCGCATCCTCGTGCCCAGGAGTCTCGACGCCGTGCCCGACAACGTGCTCGACACCGTGCACGGCGCCGACCTCGACGCCGCGGGCGAGGCGGATATCTCGGAGAGCGGCGGACTGGCCGGCGCCCGCATCCTGATCGTCGACGACGACGCCATCGTCCGCGACGCGATGGTGGCTCTCCTCTCGGGCTGGGGGTGCTTGTGCTGGGCCTTCGAGGACCCGACCGAAGTCACCCGACTGCCCTGGCAGGGGCCGCCGCCGGATGCGCTGATCTGCGACTATCGCCTGAGACGGGACCAGACCGGCGCGGAAGCCATCGCGACGCTGCGGCAGCATTGGGGGCGGCCGGTCCCGGCGATCCTCATCACCGGCGACACCGCGCCCGTCCGCATGCGGGAGGCCTCGGAGAGCGGGATCCCGCTGATCCACAAGCCGGTCCGACCGGACCTTCTCCAGACCGCGCTCGCCGCGCTGATCCCGCCGGGCCGGCCGCCCGTCGGGCCCGTGAGCGCGGAGGCTCGGCGCGGACCGGAGGACACGGGTCTCGTCCGCGCGGCGGGATAGTCGGCGCCTCCCAAGCTCCGCGGGCCGCCGAACGCCCGCCGCGCCATCGTCGCGGCCCACCCGGCGCGGCCGGCGGCGGGTTGGGCCGGATCGGCGTGCACGGGATCGGTGACGCGACGGCGCTGCGCGGCCGCGTCGCCGAACGCAGAGCGTCAGCGGGACGGCTCGGCGGCCGCGTCGGTCCAGCTCGGAAGCGGGAAGGTCCGATCGTAGGCCAGATTGAACACGAAGGCGTAGGCCACGTAGAAGGCCGCGATCGCGAGATCCATGAAGAAGGCCTCGACCAGGCCGATGCCGAGGTACCACGCGATCGGCGGCAGCAGGATCATGAGCAGACCCGCCTCGAACAGCACGGCGTGGAAGACCCGCAGGACGAGGCTCTTGCGCGTGTGCCCGGCGAGCCGCTGCATCGCCCGGTCGAAGCCGAGATTGTAGACGTAGTTCCAGCTCGTCGCGACGAGGGCGCTGCCGACGCCGATCACGCCCATGTCGGCGGCGTGCAGGCCGAAGGCCGCGGTCCCGAGCGGGACGATGAGCAGGAGGCCGATCACCTCGAACAGGATGGCGTGGCGGATACGGTCGCGGGTGCTGCGCATGGTCTCGCTCTGCGGAGGCGGTTTGGTCGGCCGCTCTCTATCTGCGATAACGCCATCCTCAAGTTAGGACGTATCTGAGAATCCGATAGATGGCGGTGTCGCTGGACCAGCTCCAGGCTTTCGTGGCCGCGGCGGAGGCCGGCTCCTTCTCGGGCGCGGCGCGGGCGCTGCGGAAGGCCCAGTCGGCCGTCAGCGCGCAGGTGGCCAACCTCGAAACGGATCTGGGGTTGGCGCTGTTCAGCCGCGCGGGCCGGAACCCGGTGCTGACCCCCGCGGGGGAGCGGCTGCTGCTGGAGGCGCGCGTGGTGCTCGACCGGCGGGAGCACCTGATCGGCGTCGCGAGCAGCCTGGAGCAGGGCGTCGAGAACCGGCTGGTGGTCGCCATCGACGAGCTCTACCCGGAGCACGCCCTCGGCGCCCTCTTCGCCAGCTTCGCCCAGCGCTTCCCCTTCGTGGAACTCGAACTGCTCTTCCCGCTCATGGAGGATGTCAGCCGCATGGTTCAGTCGGGGGCCGCCGACCTGGGTGTGATGTGGCGCCAGGAGGAGCTCCCCACGGAACTCGGGTTCCAGACCATCGGCTGGGTGCCGCTCAAGCTCGTCTGCGGCCGCGATCACCCGCTCGCGAAGGCGCGGGTGGAGTGGGAGGAGCTGAAGCGCCACCGCCAGATCCTCGTGGCCGCCCGCGGCGACGGGGCGGAGAAGCGCCGTCTGCGGGTCGCCGCCGAGGTGTGGTGGGTGGAGAGCCACTGGGTCATCCTGGAGATGGTGAAGCACGGGATCGGCTGGGCCTTCGTCACCGACCACGTCATCGCCGCGTCCCTCACGGCGCCGTACCTCGTGACGCCGGACCTTCAGTTCGACCAGGGCGACTGGCCGATCGCCCTCGAACTGGTCTGGCACAAGCAGCGGCCCTGCGGCCCCGCCGCGACCTGGCTCCGGGAGCGTTTCGCGGCGGAGCGCGTCGGCGGCCTCCCGGTCGAGGGCTGGCCACGCTGAGAAGGGGCGCCGCGCGGAGCCGCGATCGACGGGCCCGCCGGTGAGCGCGACCCGGCGCGACTCCGGGCGCGGTCGTCACGACAGGCGGTCTGGACGCGGAAAGACCTCTGTGTTCCTATCCATTCGAATTTCCTATGGTCCGGCCCATGGAGCTCCGGCATCTTCGCTACTTCGCCGCGGTGGCGGAGCATCTCAGCTTCACCGCCGCCGCCCAGAGCCTGGGTGTGTCGCAACCGCCGTTGAGCCAGCAGATCCGCGATCTCGAAGTGGAGATCGGCGTCAACCTGTTCGAGCGCTCGAGCCGGCGCGTCGTCCTGACCGCGGCGGGCGAGGACTTTCTCGGGAACGCGCGGGCGGTTCTCGCGCAGGTCTCCGACGCCGTCGACCGGGCGCGCACGATCGGCACCGGAGCGGCCGGCATCCTCAACATCGGCATGACGAGCTCCGTCCTCGCAGGGCCGGCCGGATGCCTGATCCGGGCCTTCGAGCAGCGCTTCCGGGCGGTGGACGTGCGCATCCACGAGATGGCGCCGACCGACCAGATCGCGGCCCTCAAGGCGAACCGGACGGATCTCAGCTTCCTGCGCAGCCCCCCCGAGGACCCGGATCTCGTCGCCCACATGGCGTGGCCGGAGCGGCTCTGCGTGGCCGTGCCGCGCGAGCACGCCCTCGCCGCCGGTCGGAGCGTCGCGATCGACGTCTTCCGCAGCGAGCCGCTGATCTCGCTCGGCCTCGAGAGCTCGCGCTTCGCCGCGGACATCTACCATGCCTGCATCCAGAGAGGCTTCACGCCGAGCATCTCGCAGCAGGTCAACGAGGCCTCGTCGCTGATCAACTTGGTCGCGGCCGGCTTCGGTCTCGCCATCATCCCGGAATTCGTCGGTCGTGCGAGACATCCGGACGTCGTCGTCTTGCCGATCAAGCCGTCATTCCTGTCGGCGGACGTCTATGCGCTGCATCATACTCGACGAAATCCGGTCATCGACAATTTCCTCGCGCTGATTCGCGAGGAGGCGCCGGGCTTGATCGCGCGGTTCCAGAAGCGGTGACGCCGTCCGGAGGCCGGATCAGTTGTCCCGCCATCTAAACGTGCAGCCTATCAATCAAGCCGAACAAGATATTGGACCAACGGACGTCGGTGCGTCTATCTCGCGTTGGAACGAGGGATCACGCCATGTTCGACCTCGACCAGGACTATCCCCGCGACATGGTCGGATACGGTCGGCATCGACCGGACCCGGCCTGGCCCGGGGGCAAGCGCGTCGCCGTCCAGTGCGTCATCAACTACGAGGAGGGCGGGGAGAACTGCATCCTCCACGGTGACGCGGCGTCCGAGGCCTTCCTCTCCGAGATCGTCGGGGCCCTGCCCTGGCCGGGGAAGCGCCACGCCAACATGGAGTCGATCTACGAGTACGGTGCCCGCGCCGGCTTCTGGCGCCTCTGGCGGGCGTTCACGCGCCGCAACCTCCCGGTCACGGTCTTCGGCGTCGCCTCGGCGATGCAGCGCAACCCCGAGGCCGTCGCCGCCATGGTCGAGTCCGGCTGGGAGATTGCCAGCCACGGCCTTCGCTGGATCGACTATCGTGACCACAGCCCGGAGGCCGAGCGCGCCGATATCGACGCGGCCGTCGCGCTGCAGACGTCGCTGACGGGCAGCCGGCCCCTCGGCCTCTACCAGGGGCGGACCTCCGCGAACACGCTGGCGATCGGCGCCGCCGAGGGCGGTTTCCTGTACCTCGCCGATTCCTACGCCGACGACCTGCCCTACTGGCTGCGGATCGGGGGGCGTCAGCAGCTCGTCGTTCCCTACACCCTCGACGCCAACGATATGCGGTTCGCGACCGCCCAGGGCTTCAACAACGGCGACCAGTTCTTCGGCTACCTCAAGGACACGTTCGACGTCCTGTACCGCGAGGGCGAGGCGGGCCGGGGCGGCATCATGTCGGTGGGGCTCCACTGCCGCCTGGTCGGGCGTCCGGGGCGGATGGCCGCGCTGGAGCGGTTCCTCGACTACGTGGGCGATCACCCGGACGCCTGGGTGACCACCCGGCTGGACATCGCCCGCCACTGGATCGCGGCCCACCCGCCGCGCGGCGGCTACCGGCCGACCCGCATGGGCCGCGCCCTGTTCGGCGAGGTCTTCGGCCCGGTCTGCGCCGGCCTGTCCGGCGCGTCGCCCGCGGCCGGCGCGGCGATGGCGGAGCGGGTCCGCGCGGGCGGACTCCCCGCGGAGGCGGACGACCTGTCCGGTCTGGCCCGGCTCCTCGCGGAGGCCGCGGGTGTCCCGGCCGACGCGCGCGGCCTCCGGAGCCGACTCGAGGCGCTCACCGGAGAATAGAGCCGACGCCTCGACCGGGTCGTGAATGCCCCAACGCGGTCGTTATCTGTATTCGGTTCGGGTTTACGAGGATCAGGAGACGGAGAGACGTAGGTCTTGCTTGACGGGCCGCAAAGGGCCGTCAGGGTCACGGGAAAAGCCCGGCAACAGGGCTGCGCCAGTCAGGGAGAAACGCCATGTACGCACAGGTCGAGGCCGCCGGCATCAGCACCGCCGTGTCGGATGAACGGGACGCCGTCGTCATCAAGCCGAGCTACGATCCGGATCTCGTGAACAAGGATCTGGCGCCGCTGCGCAAGCAGACCTGGGGCACCTACAACATCTTCGCCTTCTGGATGTCTGACGTTCACAGCGTCGGCGGATACGTGACCGCCGGCTCCCTGTTCTCGCTGGGACTCGTGAGCTGGCAGGTGCTGATCGCCCTGCTGGTCGGCATCGTCATCGTCCAGGTCTTCTGCAACCTCGTCGCCAAACCCAGCCAGCGGACCGGCACGCCCTATCCGGTGATCTGCCGCGCCTCCTTCGGCGTGAAGGGCGCCAACATCCCGGCGATCATCCGCGGGCTGATCGCGGTGGCGTGGTACGGCATTCAGACCTACCTCGCCTCGGCGGCGCTGACCGTGGTGGCGCTGCGCTTCTTCCCTGAACTCGCCGTCTACGCCGACCTCAAGCAGCACGGCTTCGCCGGCCTGTCGAGCCTGGGCTGGGCCGCCTTCATGACCCTCTGGGTCCTGCAGGCTCTGGTCTTCTGGCGCGGCATGGAGGCGATCCGCGTGTTCATCGACTGGGCGGGACCGGCGGTCTACGTGGTGATGATCGCGCTCGCCGCGTACCTCGTCGCCAAGGCCGGGCTCGGCGAGATCGGGCTGACCCTGGGCACCGTGAAGTACACCGGCTGGGACGCCCTGCCGGTGATGATCAACGCCGTCGCCCTCGTGGTCTCCTACTTCTCCGGGCCGATGCTGAACTTCGGCGACTTCTCGCGCTACGGCGAGAGCTTCGACGCGGTGAAGAGGGGCAACTTCTGGGGCCTCCCGGTGAACTTCCTCGGATTCTCGCTCCTGACGGTCGTCACCGCCTCGGCGACGGTGCCGGTCTTCGGTCACCTGATCACCGACCCGGTGGAGACGGTGAGCCGCATCGACAGCACCTTCGCGGTCGTGCTCGGCGCCTTCACCTTCATGACGGCGACCATCGGGATCAACATCGTCGCGAACTTCGTCTCGCCCGCGTTCGACTTCTCGAACGTGTCGCCGCGGCGGATCTCGTGGCGGATGGGCGGGATGATCGCGGCCGTCGGCTCGATCTTCATCACGCCCTGGAACCTCTACAACAATCCCGCCGTGATCCACTACACGCTCGACGTCCTCGGCGCTTTCATCGGCCCGCTGTTCGGGATCCTGATCGCCGATTTCTACGTCGTGAAGAAGGAGAAGGTCGTCCTCGACGACCTCTACACGATGAGCCCCGCCGGGACGTACTGGTACACGGACGGGTACAACCGCGCCGCCGTGGCCGCCCTGATCCCCTCGGCCCTGATCCCCGCGCTCTGCGTGATCCTGCCGGGCCTGGAGAGCGTGGCGAACTTCACGTGGTTCATCGGCTGCGCCCTGGGCTTCGCGATCTACACGGCCCTCATGCGCCGCCGCCCCGCCGGCGCGGTCCGTCCGGCCTGAACCGGACCGATCGGGCCCGGCCCCGGTCCGTATCGGAGACACGAACCCGCCCGACGGCGCGGACCGACCCGCGCCGCGCGGCCCTGCCCGATCTCACCACCTCAGGCCGGCTTCGTGCCGGCCGTCGCCCGGCCGTCCGGCCGGCTCCCGCCAAGCGAGGGCGCCATGCGGATCCTTCTGCTCAATCCGAACACCAGCACCTCTGTGACCGAACTCCTGGCCGCGCAGGTCGGGACGATGTCGGGTGCGGCGGCGACCTTCATCCCGGCCACGGCGCGTTTCGGCGCCGCCTACATCGCCAGCCGGGCGGCCCTGGCCATCGCCGGCCACGCGGCCCTCGACGCCTTCGCGGAGCACGGCCAAGGCTGCGACGCGGTCTTCCTCGCCTGCTTCGGCGATCCCGGCCTGCTCGCCCTGCGCGAGGTCTCGCCGGTCCCGGTGGTGGGGATGCTCGAAGCGTCGTGTCGCGAGGCCCAGCGGACCGCCGCGCGCTACGCCATCGTGACCGGCGGGGCCCTGTGGAAGCCGATGCTCCACGAGATCGTCGCCGGCCTCGGCGTCGGTGACGGCCTCGTGGGCATCCGGACGATCGCGCGCACCGGCGGCGAGATCGCGAAGGACCCGGAAGCCGCGCTGTCCGATCTCGCGGCCGCCTGCCAAGCCTGCGCCACCGAGGATCGCGCCGAGGCGGTGATCCTCGGCGGCGCCGCCCTGGTCGGCCTCGCCGCCCGCGTGCAGCCGCACGTGCCGGTCCCGGTCCTCTGCTCGGTCGCGTCGGGGGTGACGGCGGTCCTGGCCGCCGCGGCCGCGCCCTACCGGCGACCGCCCGTCATCGCCACCGACACCGTCGGTCTCGGCACCGCCCTCGGGACGCTGCTCGCGCCGCGCCAAGCCGTCGGCCAAGCCGCCGGTTGAGGCGGGACGGAGGCCGCCGGCGCGAGACTGGCAGCCGTCCTGCATCGCTCGGGATCCTTCGCCGTTCCAGACGGAACAAGCCACGTGGGGACAGCCATGACGATCCAGGCGCAACCCGCGACCGACGGGCCGGTCATCGCCGCGACCGCGCGTCTGGACGACACCTACCGGCGGATCACGTGGCGGCTGCTGCCGTTCCTGATGGTCCTCTGGATCCTGTCCTGGATCGACCGGGTGAATATCGGCTTCGCCAAGCTGCAGATGCTGGCCGAGCTCCGGTTCAGCGAGACCGTCTACGGCATCGGCGCCGGGATCTTCTTCATCGGCTACTTCCTCTGCGAGGTGCCGAGCAACCTGCTGCTGGAGCATATCGGCGCCCGCAAGACGATCGCGCGGATCACGCTGCTGTGGGGGATCTGCTGCGTGGCGATGATGTTCGTGACCACGCCGGCATTCTTCTACATCCTGCGCTTCCTGCTCGGAGTCTTCGAGGCCGGATTCTATCCCGGCGTCATCCTGTACCTGACCTACTGGTATCCCAGCGAGCGCCGGGCCAAGGTGTTCGGGCTGTTCATGTCGGCCTCCGCGCTGGCCGGCGTCATCGGGGGGCCGCTCGCGGGCGCGATCATGTCGGGGATGCACGGCGTCAACGGCTGGTCCGGCTGGCAGTGGGTGTTCCTGCTCGAGGGCATCCCCTCGATCCTGGCCGGCATCGTCACGCTGTTCTACCTGACCGACCGACCCGCCAAGGCCGGCTGGCTGACGCCGGAGCAGAAGGCGCTGGTCGAGGCCGACCTCGCGCGCGACGCCGCGGCCCTGGGCCACCGCGAGCACCGGATCCTCGCCTCGCTGAAGGACGCGCGCGTCTGGCAATGCATCGCGATCTTCTTCTGCATCGTCACGGCGAACTCGGCCCTGACCTTCTTCGGGCCGAGCGTGGTGCGCGATGCCGGCTTCACCGACCCGCTCGCGGTCGGCTGGATCATGTCGGCGGCCTATCTCTGCGGCGGCGCCGGGATGATCCTCAACGGCCGCCACTCGGATCGGACCGGCGAGGCGCGGCTGCATTGCGGGGTCCCGGCCCTCGTCGGGGCGTTGGCCATCGCGCTCACGGGGGTCTTCATCGCGAACGCCCCGATCCTCGCGCTGCTCATGCTCGGGGTGGCGGTCGTCGGCACGATGAGCGCGATCCCGGTCTTCTGGCAGATCCCCGGCCGCTTCCTCGCGGGGTCGGCGGCGGCGGCCGGCATCGCGCTCATCAATTCGGTGGCCAACCTCGCGGGCTTCGGAGCGCCGGCGGTGATGGGTTACCTGCGCGAGCAGACCGGCTCGGTCGCGACCGGACTGTGGCTGGTCGCGGCCGTCGAGGCCGCGGCGCTCGTCCTGATCCTGGCCTTCGTCCCGCCGGCGACGCCGGAGATGGGGCGGCGCGCCCGGGCTCGCGCGGCGCACGAGCCGGCATGAACCGATGCAAGAGAGGGAGGCCGTCTTGAGACACGTACTTGACCGACAGGCTCTGACGCGGCGCGGCCTCGTGGCGACGGGGCTCGGCGCCGCGGCCGCGATCTCCGCGGGTCCGGCGCTGGTCCAGGGCACGCCCGCACCGGCGGCTCCGGCCAGCCCTCCGGCCAACTCTTCCGCCAAGCCCGGCACGTTGAGCGCCGCACCCGTCTCGCAGGCCGGCCTCTCGCCGCGGCTGACCCTGCACGCCATCGACAATTTCCACGGCACGCCCGGTGCCGGCATGGTCTGCGACCTCGCGCTGCACGACGGCGACGGTTACCGGCTGATCAAGACGGTCACCACCGCGCCGAACGGTCGGACCGCCGAGCCGCTCCTGGTCGACGCGGCCTTCAAGCCGGGCCGCTACGAGCTGGTGATGCACGTCGAGGCGTATTTCGCGGGTCTCGGCGTGAAGCTCCCGACCCCGAACTTCCTCGGCCTCGTGCCGATCCGCTTCCGGATCCGCGACGCGAGCCAGCGCTACCACCTGCCGGTGCTGTTCACGCCCTGGGGCTACTCCTACTACCGCGGCAGCTGACCCGTCCGAACCCCGACGCGACAAGGAGACCCGGCATGGCGGGCATCACCACACACGTCCTCGACACCGATCGCGGCCGCCCCGTCGCGGGCGTCCGCATCGACTTCTCGGTCCTGGAGAACGGCCAGTGGCGCCTCGTGAAGAGCGTCGTCACCAACGCCGACGGCCGCACCGACGCGCCGATCCTCCCGGCCGACAAGGCCGAGACCGGCCAGTATCAGCTGGAATTCTTCGTCGACGCGTATTTCCAGACCCGCGCCGGCACGGCGGAGGCCGACATCTTCATCGACAACCCGGTCGTGCGGTTCGCCGTCTTCGACGCCAAGCAGCATTACCACGTGCCGATGCTGTGCGCCCCGTCGAGCTTCACCACCTACCGCGGAAGCTGAGCGGCATGATCGACCTCGACCGCCTCAACGCCCTCGATCGCGACGCCTTCGTCGAGCATCTCGGCGGCGTCTTCGAGCACGCGCCCTGGGTCGCTCGGGCCGCCCACGACGCGGCGCCCTTCGCCAGCCTCGCCGCACTCCACGGGGCGATGATGGCGGCCGTGCGCGCGGCGCCGCCGGAGGTGCGCCTGGCCTTCCTCAACGGCCATCCCGAACTCGCCGGCCCGGAGGCCCGGGCGCGGGCGATGACCGCCGAGTCCGCGCAGGAGCAGGGCAGCGCCGGCCTCGACCGGCTGACGGAGGCGGACGCGGCGGCCTTCGACCGGCTGAACGCCGCCTACCGGCACCGGTTCGGCTTCCCGTTCATCGTCGCCGTGCGCGGCCGCGACCTGCGCGAGATCCGCGTGCTGTTCGAGGAACGCCTCGCGCGCCCGGTCGCGGTCGAGGAAGCGACGGCTCTGGAGGAGATCGGCGCGATCACCCGGATGCGGCTCGACCGGCTGGTGCGGCCGGCCTAGGGCGACGCCCCGCGGCGATTTCGGTCTTGGCCGGCCGGTCGGCAGCGTCCATGCTGGGCGCGGTCTTGACCGCGATCCCGGTTCGGGGGCTGCATGAAGCGACTGGACGTGGCCGTCATCGGCGGTTCGATTGCCGGACTGACCGCGGCGTGCCTGCTCGCGCGGAGCGGTCACGCCGTCGCGGTGTTCGAGCGGTCGGCGGGCGCGCTCACGGGCCGCGGCGCGGGGATCGTCACGCATCCGGACCTCCGGGCGGTGCTGGCGCGCTGCGGTGCGCCGGCCGGCGCGCGCGATCTCGGCGTCATGGTCGAGGGCCGCCGGGTCCTCGACCGCGACGGGACCGTGATCGCCGAACGGAGCCTGCCGCAGGTGCTCGCGAGCTGGGGGCGGCTCTACGGCCTGCTCCTGGACGCCGTGCCCGCCGACGGCGTCCGCTTCGGCGCGGCGCTCGCCGCGGTCGAACACGACGGCGAGCGCGTCGTCGCGCTGTTCGAGGACGGCCGCCGCATCACGGCGGATCTCCTCGTCGGCGCCGACGGGCAGTTCTCCACCGTGCGGGCCCGGTACCTGAGCGCCGTCGCGCCGCGTTACGCGGGCTACGTGGCGTGGCGCGCGGTCGTCGACGCGGCGGCCCTCTCGCCGGCAACCCGCGAGGCGATCGCCGGCCATTTCGCGTTCTGCCTGCCGCCGGGCGAGCAGATCCTCGGCTATCCCGTCCCCGGGCGCGCGGACGGGACCGCGCGCTCCTTCAACGCGGTCTGGTACAGGCCGACCGAGGAGGCCGCGCTCGCCGCGCTGCTGACCGATGCCGGCGGCGTCCGCCACGCCCTCTCCATCCCGCCGGGCCGGATCAAGGCCGCGGTGCTGGCGGCGATGCGCGCCGACGCCGAGCGGATCCTCGCGCCGCCGTTCGCCGAGGTCATGCTGCGCGCCGATCAGCCGTTCCTGCAGGCGATCCTGGACATCGAGGTGCCGACCATGATCCCGGCGCGCGGTATCGCCCTGATCGGCGACGCCGCCTTCGTGGCCCGGCCCCATGTCGGGATGGGCGTGACCAAGGCCATGGAGGACGCCGCCGCCCTGGCGGAGGCGCTGGACGCGGCCGGCGGCGCCGTGGACGCCGCGCTGACGGCCTTCGACGCGCGCCGGCGGTCCTACGGCGCGGCGGTCGTGGCGCGGGGACGGGATCTCGGCGCGTACCTGCAGGCGCAGCAGCGCGGCGCGGCCGAGCGGGCGGCGGCGGAGCGGTTCCGCAGCCCCGAGGCGGTCATGGCCGGGACGGCGGTCCCGCCGGAGGTCCGCCTCCGTTAAGCCGCGCGGCAGGTCGCCTCGGCGCGCACGGCGGCCGGGAGGGCGAGGGGCGGATTCGCGCTGTCCAGAAACTCGACGGTGGTGAAGATCAGCTCCGTGTCGCCGATATTGGCGAGGTCGTGGGTCATCGACTCGCCCGGCCCGAACGACAGGTGCTGGATGTCGCCCGCGCGGTAATCGACCTCCGCGACCCGCCCGTCGCCGTAGTGCGAGCGGGCGCGCCCTGCCGTCACAGCGGTCCAGAAATAGTCGAGCACGTGCGTGTGGAAGCCGATCCGCGCGCCGGGCGCCAGGACGATGGTCCAGACCCGGCAGCGCGCGTCCTCCGAGAGCAGCCGGGTGCCGACGCAGCCGTTGTCCCGCGCCGCCGCGAAGTCCTGAGCCAAGTCGGGCGGCAGCGCCGCCGAGGCCGGTTCCGTTCCCTGGGTCATGGCGCTCCTCCGGCCCGTGAGGCTAACGCAGTTCCCGCGAAAGTCATCGCCGCGGCGGCACCTCTCGGTGACACGTCCGCGGCCGAGGTGGCGCGTCCCGCGATCTGGCCATCCCGGCACGGCCTCTAGATCGCGTCGGCCGGTCGCGCGGCCGTCACCACCCGGCGGTGGGTGGCGAGAAGCCCCGGCAGGGCCGCGTCGAGCATCGCGGCCCGGACCGCGTCGCGGTCCGCCGTGCCGTCGATGCCGTAGACCCGCGAGCGCAGGCCGACATAGACCAGTGCGCCGTGGATGCCGAACAGGAGCTCGAACTCGTCGTCGGCGAGCGGCTGCGCCTGCGGGTCCGGCAGGTTCGATTCCGCGCGCATCCCGGCGAGCAGCGGCGCGAAGATGCGCGCGCGGACCATGCCGAGGTAGCGGCTCGGCAGATCGAACCCCTTGAGGCCCGCCGAGACGAAGATCCGCAGCCACGCGTAGTCGTCGATCCGGCGCTGGTAGTCGATCTCGAAGCGCCGGAAGCGCTCGAGGACGGGGAGCGCGGGGTCGCGCACCGTCGCCTCCCAGGCGGGATCCCAGCGCTTGAGGTAGACCTCCGCGTAGATGCGCTCGATCAGCGCGGCCTTGGTCGGGAAGTAGCGGAACAGCAGCGGCTGCGTGATGCCCAGCCGGCGCGCGAGCTCCCGGGTGTGCCCGTCGAGGCCGACCTCGGCGAAGTAGGCGACCGCCCCCTCGACGATCTGGCGCTCGCGGGCCTCGGGCGCCAGCCGTCGGCCGGTCGGCACGCGACCGTCACTGCCCGCCGGCCTGCTTGACGCCATCTCGGTTTCGCCTTCTATTGAGCGAACGATAAATAGAGGCTTCCAGCCTGTCCCATCGGGGCGGTCATGGGCAAGCCCGTCGGGAGGAGACCAGGGCTTGAAGGCGCCCGACTTCGCCTACGCGCGTCCAGCCTCGCTCGAGGCGGCGCTCGCCCTGCTCGCCGAGCACGGGGACGATGCCGTTCCCCTCGCGGGCGGCCAGAGCCTCGTCACGGCCCTCAACATGCGCCTCTCGGCGCCCGGGCTGCTGGTCGACCTCAACGCGATCCCCGAACTCACCGGCGTCTCGGAGGCCGACGGCGTTGTGCGGATCGGTGCCATGACGCGCCACCGCGACGTCGGGACCACGGCGATCGTGCGCGATCGCCTGCCGCTGCTCGCCGCCGCCCTGCCGCACATCGCCCATCCGGCGATCCGCAATCGCGGCACGATCGGCGGCTCAGTGGCGCTGGCCGACCCGGCCACCGAGTGGCCCGCCTGCTGCCTCGCCGCCGGCGCCACGATCGTGGTGCGCGGCCCCGCGGCCGAGCGGCGCGTCCCGGCCGACGCGTTCTTCCGCGGCCTCTACACGACGGCCCTGGAGCCCGGCGAGATCGTCACGGCGATCGAGTTTCCCGTGCCGGGAGCCGACGCGGTCTGGGGGTTCGAGGAGTTGTCGCGCCGCCACGGCGACTACGCCCTCGTCGGCCTCGCGGCGACCGGGCGCCGGGCCGCGGGCGGCCTGTCGGACCTGCGCCTCGCCTTCTTCGGCGTGGCCGATCGGCCGGTCCTGGCGCGGACCGCCGCGGCGGCCCTGGAGGCCGGCGACCTCGCGGGTGCCCAGGCGGCGCTCGCCGGTGAGCTCGACCCGCCGGACGACCCGACGACCAAGGCCGCGACGCGGCTTCACCTCGCCCGCGTGATCCTCGGCCGCGTTGCGGCAGGGATGCGCGGCGGCGGAGCGCAGGAGGGAGACCCCGATGGCGTCTGAGAGCCCGGACCGCGCGCGCGCGGTCGCCTTCACGCTGAACGGCGAGGCCGTGCGGGCCCATGTCCCGGCCCGGATGCATCTCGGCGATCTGCTGCGCCAGTCCTTCGGCCTCACCGGCGTGCATCTCGGCTGCGAGCACGGCGTCTGCGGCGCCTGCACGATCCTGGTGGACGGCCGGGCGGTGCGCGCCTGCCTGATGCTCGGCGTGCAGGCCGACGGCGCCGCCGTCGAGACCGTCGAGGGCCTGACCGAGAGCGGGCGCATCCGCGACCTGCAGGACGCCTTCCACGCCCGCAACGCCCTGCAGTGCGGCTACTGTACCCCCGGCATGCTGGTGACGGCCGCCGAGCTCCTGGACGACGCCGACGCGGCGGCGTCGCGCGCGGCGATCCGCGCGGCGATCGCGGGCAATTACTGCCGCTGCACCGGCTACCACGCCATCGTCGACGCGATCGCGGCGACCGCCGAGGCGCGCCGGCAGGGTCGCCAGAATGCAGGCCGGGAGGCCGCCGAATGAGCGCGGATCCGGGCGGCCTCACCTTCCTCGACCGGCCGAACAGCTATATCGGCCGCTCGGTCCCGCGGCCGAACGCCCGGCGCCTCCTCGAGGGCCGAGGCGTCTACGTGGACGACGTGGCCGTCGCCCGCCTCGGCCACGTGGCCTTCCTGCGCAGCCCCCACGCCCACGCCCGCATCGTCGCGCTGGAGACCGCGGACGCCGCGGCAATGCCCGGCGTGATCGCGGTGGTGACCGGCGCCGAGCTGGCGGAGGTGTGCGCGCCCTGGGTCGGCGTGCTCGGCCACTTCAAGGGGCTGCGCTCGGCGCCTCAGCACGCGCTGGCGATCGACCGGGTGACCTGGGTCGGCGAGCCGTTCTGCGCCGTGGTCGCGCGCGGCCGGGCCGAGGCCGAGGACGCGCTGGCCGCCATCATGGTCGAGTTCGACCCGCTCCCCGCCGTCGTCGACATGGAGGCGGCGCTCGATCCCGCGACGCCGGCGATCCACGCCGAACTCGGCGACAACCTCGCCTTCGAGCGCGTCCTCGACGTCGGCGACGTCGACGCCGCCTTCCGCGACGCCGCCGTCGTGGTCGAGGAGACCTTCCAGTTCGGCCGGCACACGGGCGTGTGCCTGGAGCCGCGGGCGATCCTCGCGGACTGGGCGGCGGCGGACGGGATGCTCACCGTCCACCATTCCTTCCAGGCGCCGCACATGATGCAGGACATCCTGTGCAAGCACCTCGCTCTGCCCGAAGGGGCGGTGCGGGTGATCTGCAAGGATGTCGGCGGCTCCTTCGGGATCAAGGTCCACATCTACCCCGACGAGATGGCGACCTGCGCGCTGGCGCTGATGCTGAAGCGCCCGGTCAAGTTCGTCGCCGACCGGCTGGAGAGCTTCCAGAGCGACATCCACGCCCGCGACCACCGGGTCACCGCCCGGATGGCCTTCTCGGCCGAGGGCGACATCCTCGCCCTCGACATGGACGACCTCACGGGCATCGGGCCCTACTCGGTCTACCCGCGCACCAGCGCGGTCGAGGCCAACCAGGTCGTCAACCTGACCGGCGGTCCCTACCGGCACCGGCATTACCGGGCCCGGGCCCGGGTCGTGCTGCAGAACAAGGCGCCGACCTGCCAGTACCGGGCGGTGGGCCACCCGATCGCCACGATGGTCGCCGAGGGGCTCGTCGACCTGGGCGCCGCCCGGCTCGGGCTCGATCCCCTGGCCGTGCGCGAGCGGAACGTCATCCCCGACGACGCCTATCCCTGCGCGGGCGTCTCGGGGATCAAGCTGGAGAAGCTGTCCCACCAGGCGGCGCTCGCCAAGCTCAAGGCGATGATGGACTACGATGCCCTGCGGGCCGAGCAGGCGCGCCTGCGCGCGCGGGGGATCCACCGGGGCATCGGGCTCGCGGCCTTCATCGAGATCACCAACCCGTCGGCGGCCTTCTACGGGGTCGGCGGCGCGCGCATCTCCTCCCAGGACGGCTGCACGATCCGGCTCGATCCCCAGGGCGGTGTCGTCGCGGCGGTCAGCGTCACCGAGCAGGGCCAGGGCACCGAGGGCATCATCGCGCAGATCGTGGCGACCGCCACCGGCGTGCCGATGGACAAGGTCCGGGTGATCTCGGGCGACACGCAGGCGACCCCCTACGGCGGCGGGACCTGGGCCTCGCGCGGGGCCGGCATCGGCGGCGAGGCGGCGTGGCAGGCCGGCAAGGCGCTGCGCGGCAACGTCCTGGCGGTGGCGGGCGCGATCCTGCAGGCCGATCCCGGGAGCCTCGACGTGCGCGACGGCGCCGTGGTGGACGCCGCCACCGGGACCGAGCGCATGCCGCTCGCGGAGCTCGGCCGCATCGTCTACTTCCGCCCCGACACGCTGCCGCCGGGCGTGCAGCCGGAATTCGTGGCGACCCGCCACTACGTGCCGAAGGACTACCCCTTCGCCTTCACCAACGGCGTGCAGGCCTCCTACGTCGAGGTCGACACCGAGACGGGCTTCGTGCGGCTGCTGAAGCACTGGTGCGTCGAGGATTGCGGCACCGTGCTGAATCCGCTCCTCGTCGACGAGCAGATCCGCGGCGGCATCGTCCAGGGGATCGGCGGCGCCCTGTTCGAGCACTGCCTGTACGACAGCGAGGGCCAGCTCCTGAACGGGTCCATGGCCGACTACCTCGTGCCGATGGCCGGCGAGATGCCCGACATCGCGGTCGCTCACGTGGTCTCGGCCACCGCGTCGTCCGAGATCGGCGCCAAGGGCGCGGGCGAGGCCGGCACCGCCGGCGCGCCGGCCGCGGTCGTCAACGCCATCAACGACGCGCTCGCGCCGCTGAACGCCCGGGTCGCGCGCCAGCCGGTGACGCCCGAGGTCGTGCTGGAGGCGCTGGGACTGATCTGAACGGATATCGGGAACCGGTCCGCACGAACGAGACCGGTCCCGACGGGGAAACGCCGACGGAGGGACGAAGGGATGGGAACGGGCTTCGACAGGCGCCGGATGCTCCAGGGCGGCGCCGCCGCATCCGCGCTGGCGCTCGCCGCCCCGGCGCTCCTGCGCGCCGCGGCCGCGCAGGACGGTCCGATCCGCATCGGCTTCCCGGTACCGCTCACCGGCGCCTTCGGGGCCGAGGCGAACGATCAGGTCCGCGCCGCCCAGCTCGCCGTCAAGGAGTTCAACGAGTCCGGCGGCTTCCAGGGCCGCAACGCCGAGCTCCTGGTGCGCGACGACAAGCTCAATCCCGGCGAGGCCGCGACCCGGACCCTCGAGCTGATCGAGAAGGACAAGGTCAATGTCCTGGTCGGTGGCCTGTCGGCGGCGGTGACGCTCTCGATCAACAACGTCGCCCGCGAGCGGGGCGTGATCTACAACTCGATCAGCCAGTCCGACGCGATCAACGAGGCCAAGGATTTCGGCCGCACCACCTTCCACGAGGCCCTGAACCCGCACATGACCGCGGGTGCGGTCGGCCGCTACGTCTTCCCGAAATCGGGCAAGCGGGTCGCCTTCCTCAGCGCCGACTACGCCTACGGCCACGAGATGATGCGCGGGTTCAAGCGCGCCGGCGAGGCCTTCGGCATCGAGGTCGTCGCCGACATCCGCCACCCGATCGGCGCCTCCGACTACTCGGCCTTCCTGCCCCGCATCGCGGCGCTCAAGCCCGACGTGCTCTGCCTGTGCAATTTCGGCCGGGACCAGGTGGTCTCGATCCAGCAGGCCACCGAGTTCGGCCTGAAGCGCAGGACCAAGCTCGTCGCGCCGGTGCTCCTGTTCACCGCGCGCAAGGCCGGCGGCGACGCCTTCGACGGCGTGATCGGCGGCACCTCCTACTACTGGCGCCTGGAGGACAGCGTGCCCTCCGCCAAGGCGTTCAACGACCGGTTCCGGGCCGCCTACAACGGCGCCGTGCCCTCCGATTACGGGGCGCTGGGCTATGCCGGCGTCCGCTCGGTGCTGGAGGGGGTGAAGGCCGCCGGGTCGGTCGAGACCGACAAGGTCGTGGCCGCCATGGAGGCCCTGAAGGCCGATTTCTACAAGGGGCCCCAGAGCTTCCGGAAATGCGACCACCAGTCGGTGCAGTCGGTCCTGATCGTCGAGGCGAAGTCGAAGGACATGAAGACCCCGGACGACGTCTTCACGATCCTCGGCACGGAGGGGCCGGACGAGCGCTTCCTGCGCGGCTGCGACGAACTCGGCCACAAGGCGTGAGGCGCTCCGTGCGAACCCGCGGGAGGGCGCGGCCTTGAGCGACATCGCGATCGGCGGCTTCCCCCTCGATCTCCTCGCGCTCCAGCTCGTGACCGGCATCGCGCTCGGGGCGATCTACGTGCTCGTCGGCATCGGCCTGTCGCTGATCTTCGGGCTGATGAACGTGGTCAACTTCGCCCACGGCGCCTTCTTCATGGTCGGCGCCTATGTCGGGGTCTTCCTCTACGGCTACACCGGCAGCTTCTGGCTCAGCCTCGTCGCGGCGCCGCTGGCGATGGGGCTCCTCGGGCTCGCCGTGGAGCGCGTGCTCGTGCGCCCCCTCTACGGGCGCGGCATCGACGACCCGCTGCTCCTCACCTTCGGCCTGTCCTACGTCATGGTCGAGAGCGTGCGCATCGCCTTCGGGCTGACCGGGCTGCCCTTCGCGGCGCCGCCCGAGCTGCGCGGCGCCGTCGATCTCGGCATCGGCTACTTCCCGCTCTACCGCCTGTTCCTGATCGGCTTCGCGCTGGCGGTGGTGGGCGCCCTGTGGCTGTTCATCGAGCGCACGCCCTTCGGCCTCGTGATCCGCGCGGGCGCCCGCGACCCGCAGATCGTGCAGGTGCTCGGCATCGAGATCGCCAAGGTCTGGCTCGCGGTCTTCGCCCTGGGCTGCGCGCTTGCCGGGCTCGCCGGCATCCTCGCCGCGCCTCTCCAGGGCGTCACGCCCGAGATGGGGATCCCGGTTCTGGCCGAAGCCTTCGTGGTGACGGTGGTCGGCGGCATGGGCTCGCTGGCCGGCGCCGTGCTCGCCGGGCTGATCGTCGGCGTGGTGGTGGCGATGACGTCGCTCGTCGCCCCCGACATGACCAAGATGGCGATCTTCGCCCTCATGGCCCTGGTGCTGCTCGTGCGCCCCCGCGGCCTCCTCGGGCGGGCCGGAGCCCTCGGATGAGCGCCCGCGCCCCTGCCCCCGCCGTCACGAAGGCCGGAGCCCGGCCGACGGCCCGGCCGGGCTCCGGCCGGACCGGCCGACGGCTCGCGTGGTGCGGCCGGCACCGCGTCGCCCTGACGCTCGCCTTCCTCGTCGTGTTCCCCTGGATCGCGCCCTATCAGGCGCTCGCCGTGAACATCCTGGTGCTCGGCCTCTACGCCCTCGGGTTCAACCTGCTGTTCGGCTATACCGGGCTCCTGTCCTTCGGCCACGCCGCCTTCCTGGGCGGCGGCGCCTACGGCTGCGGCATCGCCATCGTGCGGTACGGGCTGCACCCGGTCCTGGGCCTCGCCGCCGGCACGCTGCTCGCCACCGGGATCGCCGCCGCCATGGGCGTGCTCGCGATCCGCACCCGCGGCATCTACTTCGCGATGACGACGCTGGCGCTGTCGATGTGCGTCTACTACGCCTTCTACCAGGCGGAAGCCTTCACCGGCGGCGAGAACGGCCTGCGCGGCATCAACGTGCCGGCGCTGGCCCTCCCGGGCTTCAGCCTCAATCTCCTCGACCCGGTGGTGAAGTACTACGCCGCGCTGGCGGTGGTCGGGGTCGCGGTCTGGCTGTTCTCGCGCCTCCTGTCCTCGCCGTTCGGGGCCGCCCTCGAGGCGATCCGCGAGAACGAGGGCCGGGCGCAGGCCTGCGGCTACGACGTGCGCCGCATGAAGCTCGTGGCCTTCGTGATCTCCGGGGCCCTGTGCGGTCTCGCGGGCGGTCTCCAGGCGATCCACCTCTCGATCGTACCGATCGAGACGATGCACTATTCGACCTCCGGGCAGGCGGTGATGATGGCGCTGCTCGGCGGCATGGGGACCTTCTTCGGTCCGTTCGTGGGGGCCGCGACCTACGCGCTCCTGCAGGACGGGCTCGCCACGGTCACGAGCCACTGGCAGCTCTTCGTCGGCGCCATCTTCATCGCCTTCGTGCTGTTCCTGCCGCTCGGTATCTGGGGCGAGGTGCTGGCGCGCCTGAGGAGGGCCGGATGGTGAGCGCCGCCCCGGCCGTCGCCGCGCCCGGTGCGGCGACGGGTGCGGCGCCCAGTGCGGCGCCGCCGATCCTCGCCGCGGAGAGGCTCGGCAAACGGTTCGGGCATTTCCGTGCCCTGTCCGACGTGACCGTCGCGTTCCCGGAGGGTGGCATCACGGCGATCATCGGGCCGAACGGTGCGGGCAAGTCGACCTTCTTCAACCTGATCTCCGGCGCCGTCCCGCCGAGCGAGGGCCGCGTGCTGTTCCGCGGGCGCGACATCACCGGCGCGGCCCCGCACGCCTTCGCCCGGATGGGCATCGCCAAGTCGTTCCAGATCACCAACGTCTTCCCGCACCTCACGGTGCGCGAGAACGTGCGGGTGGCCGCCCAGGCGCGGCGCGTCCGCTTCGCGTTCTTCCGCGACCGCGCGGCCTACCCCGAGCTGACGGAGCGGGCCGAGGCGCTGCTGGGCGAGGTCGGGCTCGGCGCCCGGATGGACCGCCTCGCCCGGGAACTCGCCCACGGCGAGCAGCGGGCCCTGGAGATCGCGGTGGCGCTCGCCGCCGAGCCGCGCCTCCTCCTGCTCGACGAGCCGACCGCCGGGATGAGCCCCGAGGAGACGCGGGAGATGATGGACCTCGTGCAGCGCCTCGCCGAGACCCGGACCCTGATCCTCGTCGAGCACAAGATGAAGCTCGTCATGGGCCTGTGCCGCCGCCTCGTCGTCCTGCATCAGGGCCAACTCCTGGCCGAGGGCAGCCCCGACGACATCCGCGCGCATCCCGAGGTGCGCCGCGTCTACCTGGGCAACACGGCGGGCAAGACCGCATGAGCGCCGCCCCGCAGCGCGACGCCGCCCAGCCGCTCCTGGCGGTCGAGAACCTGCGGGCGTGGTACGGCCATTCCCACATTCTCCAGGGCCTCTCGCTGGAGGTGCGTCCCGGCGAGATCGTCACGCTGGTCGGCCGCAACGGCGCCGGTAAGACCACCACGCTGAAGGCGATCATGGGTCTCGTGGCGAAGCGCGCGGGCCGCGTCACCTTCGCGGGGGCCGAGATCCTCGACCGGCCGCCCCACGAGCGCTTCCACCGGGGCCTCGCCTACGTGCCGGAGGAGCGGCGCATCGTGCCGGGGCTGACCGTGGAGGAGAACCTGCGCCTCGGCATCCTGGCCGCCAGAGGCGCGCGCGCGACGCGCCGCGACGAGGCGCGGCGGATCGAGGTCATCGCCGAGACCTTCCCGCGGCTCAAGCAGCGCCTGAAGCAGGAGGCGGTCACGATGTCGGGCGGCGAGCAGCAGATGCTCGCCATCGCCCGGGCGCTCATGGCCGAGCCCGTGATGGTGCTCCTCGACGAGCCCTCCGAGGGGATCATGCCGATCCTCGTCGAGGAGATGTTCGCGCAGTTCGTCGCGATGAAGCGGGCCGGCACCACGATCCTGCTCGTGGAGCAGAACGTCGAGCTCGCCCTCGACGTCTCCGACCGCGTCTACATCGTCGACGGCGGCGCCGTCGTCTACCACGCCCCCGCGGCCGCTCTGCGGGACGATCCCGAGATCCAGGCGCGCTACTGCGCGGTCTGAGCGCCCGCGCCGGCCGAGCGGGCACTGCATCAGGAGGAGACCAGGATGGACATCGCTGGCGCGTATCGGATCCCGGTCGCGCGGGAGGCCGTCTGGGCGGCGCTGAACGATCCGGACGTGCTCGCCCGCTGCATCCCGGGCTGCAAGGAGCTGGTGCAGGTCTCCCCGGAGGAGATGACCGCCAGGGTCGCCCTGAAGATCGGGCCGGTCTCGGCGACCTTCACGGGCACGGTCCGCCTGGAGGACTTGCGTCCCCCCGAGGGCTACAGCCTCGTCGGCCAGGGCAACGGCGGCATGGCGGGCTTCGCCAAGGGCCGCGCCGCGGTCAGCCTCGCGGCCGAGGGCGGCGAGACGCTCCTGAGCTACACCGCCAAGGCCGAGGTCGGCGGCAAGATCGCGACGCTGGGCGGCCGGCTCATGCAGGCGACCGCGCGCAAGCTCGCCGACGAGTTCTTCGGCAAGTTCGCCGCCGAACTCGGGGCGGCCGGCGACCCGGCCGCATCGAGGGCGGCCGAGGCCTAGGCCCGCCGTCGCGCCTCAACCGCGGCGGCTGGGGCGGTCGCGCGCGGGGCCGGCTCGCCGAATTCCGGTCATCGCTGCGTTCCGATCTGCAGCACATTGAACCCGCGCTGCCTGTACGTCTCGATGAACGCTGCGAACGGGGGCTTCGCGCCCTGTGCCTGAGCGACGCGAAGGACGGCGGCACAGCCGCGCCGCGGGCTCTCGACCGTGCGGCCGTCGAGCGAGGCCGCGGGCGCCATGCCGGCTTGCCACCGCGCCTTCAGCGCCGTGACGGCCCTGCCGGCCGTCCGGCAATCGGGATAGGCAAGGGACACGAGGAGCGCCGGGCCCGCCTTGCCCTGGTAGTCGGCCACGAGACCGCCGGCATAGGCCGGGACGCCGTCCGGATCTTGTTCGCGCCGGTCGTCGATCGCCTTCGCCTTGGCGGCCATCTCGGTCGGGGCCGACAGGACGGCGGCAGGATCGCCGGGGGGCGTGCCCATCAGCGGCGTGACGACGGCCGCTTGGACGATCGCGCCCGGGTCGCGGTCATCCGCGGTGGCCATGCCCGCCAGCGCCGTGGCGACCGCCCCGTGATCCGCCGCGCTCCGTCCGACCCCGGTGAGGTTCTCCAGATCCGCGGCCGCGGACGCCTGGGCGACGACCCGATCGATCGCCAGCACCGCGCTGGTCTCGCCCATGGGTCCGGACCAGGGATTGGTCGGCTGCCGATTCCTCAGACTCACGGCGCGCGGCTCACCGTTGGCGAGAATGCGCGGTGCGGTCGTGACCGGTCGGAAGGTCCTGTCCTGCAGCTTGCCGATCAGGTTGTCTGCCGCCGCCTTCGTCGCCAGTCCCCAGTAGCTCACGCGCGCCGGAGGCTGGCCGAAGGCTGCGAAATAGGAAATGTCGTCGAACGGGATGCCGGCGGTCTCGGTCCATGTCCGCGCGCCGCCATAGCTGAGCACGTTCAGCGGGCGAATGCTCTCGTGGAAGGCCATGCGCCGCAGGGCGGCATCGCTCAACGCGCCGCCGGCCGCCTCGGACAGCGCTCGGACGTCCAGGAAGACGATCGGCATCGGATCGGACGTCGCGAGGGCGGAATCCGGTACCGTGCGGAGAGCCGCCTCCAGATTGCCGGCCGCCCGCGCCGCCGGCACGATCATCAGGGCCGAGACCGAGACGGCGACGAGGCGCGATGAAACTGTGTGCCGGAGCGTTCGGGTCAAGATGAATCCCATGCCTTCGGGTCCCTCGGATGCGCCGCGCGTTTATCGGCCAAGTCGACGATCGCGACGGGCAAGAAGAGGTGTCTGCCGTGTTCGCCTGATCGTCCCTGTACAGGGTCTCTGCCGTGTCGATCTCTCGAGTCTAGCAGGGCGGCTCTCGGCCTCCACTAGGGAGGGTGACCTATTGACCGTGCCGCCCGGATCGCGCCCATCGGATGCCCGGCTCCCTCGCGGCGAGCGACGATCGACGAAGGCGGTTCGGGGAGAGCCGTGACGGGCGTGCCCGCCGGATGGGCTCCGGGCACGCAGCCGCAACGTCGGGCTCGTCGACCGGGCGCGGCTGCACGAGGCCGGAGATCTGTCGGAGGACCGCGGTCGGATCGTCTCGGTCAGATGCGATCCGCCACCTCCGGGTGCCGGGGATCGACCGTCGTCGGGCGCGGGCGGACACGCACGACCGGACCGTGACGTGGGCCGCAGCGCCTCGTCCCGAGTCCGTGCCGGACATCATCTCACGCGAGCGATTCTCCGGTCCGATCGCGCATCGTCAGGATCGCTGCGAGCGAGATGGCCGACAGCACGGCCACGTAGAGACCCGGCCCCGTAGGCCATGCCAGGTGGTGGACGATCCAGGTCGCGGCCATCGGGGCGGTGCCCCCGACCAGCGCCATCGAGGCGTTGAAGCTGATCGCCAGCGCCGTGCAGCGCGAGCGGTGCTGGAACATCTCGACGAACGCGGTCGGCACCACGGCGGCGTTGCCGGCGATCAGGATCGCGAACGCGACCTGGCTCAGGACGATCAGGAGCGTGTCGCCGGTGGTCAGCAGCATGAACAGCGGCCACGACAGGATCGTCAGGCCCGCCCCGGTCAGGACCAGAACGCGCTTGCGTCCGAAGCGGTCGGACAGGGCTCCGGCGATCGGGATGCACGCGGCTTGAACCACCATGGCGAGGGTGTTGATGAGAAACGCCGTGTGTTGCGGGAGACCCGACACGGTATGCAGGAAGGTCACGAGGTAGACGAACACCACGTAGAAGCCGCAGGCCAGGCCGAGATTCATCGCGAAGGCGCGCAGCATGGCGGCGCCGTCGATCTCGACGGCCAAGCGCAGCGGTGAGCGCCGGTCCGCCGGCGCCTGATCTTCGCGCAACACGGTCTCGGCGTGCGCGTCGTCGATGTGCCGGCGCAGGGCGAAGATGAAGACGCCGAGCACGATCCCGAACAGGAACGGCAGGCGCCAGCCCCACAGATGCACGTCCTCGGGGGTGAGCAGCCCGGTGACGAGCGTCCCGGAAATGGAGCCGAGCAGGATCCCGCCGGCGGCCCCGATGCAGGCGAGGCTGCCGGTCAGCCCGCGGCGCGCGGGGGCCGCGGTCTCGGACAGGAAGATGGCCGAGGAGGTGTACTCGCCGCCCACCGAGAGGCCCTGGCCGAGGCGCAGCAGCACGAGCAGGACCGGCGCGAGGAGCCCGGCGGACGCGTAGGTCGGCAGGCAGCCCATCAGGAAGGTCGAGACCGCCATGAGGCCCGCCGACAGCAGGAGTGCCCTCTTCCGCCCGTAGCGGTCGCCGATGTGACCGAACACGATGCCGCCGATCGGACGCATGAAGAAGGCCGCGGCGAAGACCGCGAAGGCCGAGAGCAGCGACGTCGTGGGACTAGCGGACGGGAAGAAGTTCCGGCCGATGACGGCGCTGAAGTACCCGTAGGTGGCGAAATCGTACCATTCGAGCGCGTTGCCGATGGCGCCGGCGACCACGGAGCGACGCCGCGCCGTGCTGGGGGTTTTCGGGCCGTCGCCGATCGCCCCGGAACTGATCGGCACAGGCGGCTCACCGTACGGAGGGGTGAAATGCATGATCCGCCCGCCCTTCCGCCGAAATCAGTCTTGAAGCTAGACTGAAACGCCGATCTTGGCGAGACAATAGATAAAGAGGGATAACGCCCCGCGGACCGACAGGGAAAATGCTGGCGGCGAACAGGCGATCGGCGCCCGCGCCGCGGAAGGCCCGTTCGCCGAACCGGGCTCTGATGCGCCTATCCCGGCCAGACCGCGATCGGGACAGCCTCGGCCGTCACGATGGCCCGGGGCCGGCGGGCAGGTCCGCAGCGTCGGCCGCCGCCGCGAACGCGCGACGGGACCGCTCGATCTCGGCGTGGTGCGTCTCGGCCCAGATCCACACGCCGCAGAACGCGGCTCCCAAGCTCCGGCCGAGCGGGGTCAGCGCGTAGTCCACGCGCGGCGGGATCACCGGGTGGACCGTCCGCCGGACGAGACCGTCCCGCTCCATCTGCCGGACGGTCTGCGTCAGCATCTTCTGGCTGATCCGACCGACGGCCTTGCCGAGCTGCGTGAACCGGAGGGTGCCGTGCTCCTCCAGGGCTTCGAGGATCAGCATGGTCCACTTGTCGGCCACCTGACCGATGATGTCGTTCACCAGGGCCTCAATCGCCGGATCGGCGTCCTGCGGGACCGGGCCGCGCCGCTTCGCCTCGATCGCGGGGTCAGGATTGGACCGGCGCATCCGACACTCTCCTTTCGGTAAGTACAAATCTTTTCGGTGCCTACTTCAGGCTGGAGAGTGTGGGCCATACCCTCTGCGGCGGCAACAACGAGGGTCGCCACCATGAAGACTTCAGGCAACACGGTTCTCATCACCGGCGGCGGATCCGGGATCGGAGCGGCGCTGGCGCAGCGCTTCCACGACCTGGGCAACACTGTCATCGTCGCCGGTCGTCGGGTCGAGGCCCTGGACCGGGTCACGGCCGGCCGGCCGGGCATGCACGCGATGCCGCTCGACATCGCGGAGGCCGGCGACATCGCGGCGTTCGCCGAGCGGATCATCGCCGAGCACCCGACCCTGAACGTGGTGATCAACAACGCCGGGATCATGCGCCTCGAGGCGCTGGATCGGGCCCGCGACCTCTCCGATGCGGAGGCGACGATCACCACCAACCTGCTCGGCCCGATCCGCCTGACGGACGCGCTCGTCGCGCATCTGGTCACGCGCCCGGACGCGGCGCTGATCAACGTGTCGTCCGGGCTGGCCTTCGTGCCCCTGACGACGACGCCGACCTACTCGGCGACGAAGGCGGCGATCCACAGCTACACGGTCTCGCTGCGCGAGGTTCTGAAGGGCAAGGTCGAGGTGATCGAGCTCGTGCCCCCGGCGGTGCAGACGGATCTGACGCCCGGCCAGGCCACGCGCGCGGGCTACCTGCCGCTGGCCGACTTCATCGACGAGGTCATGGTCCTGTTCCAGCAGCAGCCCACGCCGCGCGAGATCCTGGTGCAGCGCGTCGCCTTCCAGCGCAACGCCGAGGCCGAACACCGCTTCGACGCGGCCGTCGCGACCTTGAACGAGGCCGCCCGCGCGGCCCGCGCAGCGCAGCGGTGAGGCCCGCGCCGTCGCGCGGGCGCGGTCAGTGTTCCGTCGATTCAACCTGGAGAAGATCGATGCCGTTCGCCAATTTCAAGATCCCGCAGGGCATGATGACCGGTGCGCAGAAGGCGGATCTGGTTCACCGCGCGACGGATCTGCTGGTCTCCTACTTCGGAGAGGCCGCGCGACCGCACACCATGGTCCTGGTCGATGAGGTCGTCGACGGCGGCTACGGTCGCGCGGACGCGGTGTTCGACCTCGCGGCCCTGCGACGCCTGCAGGCGCAGCAGGAGCCGGGTTCACGCTGACGGATCCGAGCCTCGGCGCGAGTGAGATCTTCGCGCGTCAAGACGGCCCGGGTCCGGTCGGCGGCGCCCCGGGTCAGGCGGAGAGCGAGGCGTCTCCAGCAGCGTCGCGGCTCGGCGGCCGCGCGAGCCCGAGATGGTCGCGCAGGGTCGCGCCCGCGTAGTCGCGCCGGAACAGGCCGCGGCGCTGGAGGATCGGAACGACCGCGTCCACGAAGGTCTCCAGCCCGTCGGGCAGGACGTCCGGCATCAGGTTGAAGCCGTCGGCGGCGCCCGCCCGGAACCACGCCTCGATGTCGTCGGCGATCGCCTCCGGCGTCCCAGCGACGATGCGGTGGCCGACGCCGCCGCCCAGCGCCCGCAGCAGCTGGCGCACGGTCAGCCCGTCCCGCCGGGCGAGCGCCACGGTGCCCAGGAACATCGTGTGGTTGGCGTCGGGCGGGAGCGGCAGCGGGTCCGGCAGCGGCCGGTCGAGGTCGAGCCGCGCGGGATCGATCCGCAGCGTCCCGGCGAGCCGCGCGAGGCTGTACTCGACCGGCACGAGGTTCCAGAGCGCGTCCTGGCGTCGCCGCGCCTCGGCCTCCGTGGAGCCGATCACCGTGGCGAGGCCGGGCAGGATGACCAGCGCGTCCGGGGCGCGGCCGTAGCGCGCCGCGCGGGCGCGCAGGTCCCGCGCATAGGCCGCCCCGTCCGCGACGGTCTGGGCCAGGGAGAACACCGCGTCGGCGGTGGCGGCGGCGAGCTCGCGCCCGTCCTCCGAGCCGCCCGCCTGGAAGGTCACCGGGCGCCCCTGCGGGCTGCGCGGCACCGTGAGCGGTCCCTCGACCGCGTAGTGGGCGCCCCGGTGGCGGATTGCGTGGACCTTCCCGGTGTCGACGAACCGCCCGCCCGCCTTGTCGCCGACGAACGCGTCGTCCTCCCAGCTGTCCCACAGGGCGTGGACCAGCTCGGTGAACTCCCGCGCCCGGGCGTAGCGCGCCCCGTGCTCGGACGCGCCCGCGAAGCCGAAATTGCGGCCCGCGGCGGCATCGGCGGTGGTCACCACGTTCCAGCCGGCGCGGCCGCGGCTGACCATGTCCAGGCTCGCGAAGCGGCGGGCGAGATTGTACGGCTCGTTGTAGGTCGTCGAGGCGGTGGCGACGAGGCCGACATGGCTGGTCGCCGCCGCGACGCTCGCCAGCACCACGGTGGGTTCGAGGGCGTTGAACGGCCGGTAGTCGATCCGGTCGTTGATCGCCGGCGTGTCGGCCAGGAAGATCGCGTCGAGCTTGCCCCGCTCCGCGACGCGGGCGACGCGCACGAAGTGGTCGATGTCGACGAAGGCGTCCGGCCGGCTGTCCGGCAGCCGCCACGCGGACGGGTAGACGCCCGAGTGCAGCAGGTTGACGTTGAGATGCAGCGTGCGTCCGCTCATCGAACTCTCCGGATCAACGAACGCGCGGCAGAACCTGCTCGGCGAAGCGGCGCATCTCCGCCTCGAACGGCTGGAACTGCAGCATGAACAGGTCGATGCCGGCCGCGTGGAACGCCCGGATCCGCTCCGCCACGGTGGCGTAGCTGCCCACCAGCCCGGCGGCCGTGCCGCCGTTGGTGCCGACGTGGCGGGCGGCGGCCGCGTCGGTCTTGGCGAACATCACGCTGGCCGTGTCGGTCCGGGCGCGGGTGTCGGCGCGCAGGTCGGCGTCGCGCTGCGCCAGGGCGAGGAGCCGCGCGTGCTCGGCCTCCGCCGCCGCGTCGGTGTCCCGCGCGATCACGAAGGCCGAGAGGCCGTAGCGCAGCGGGCCGTTGGCGGCGGGCCGGCGGGCGACGTCGGCGATCAGGGCGGCGACGTCCTCCAGCGGCTGGCCGTTGATGAACCAGACATCCGCGTGGTCGGCCGCCAGCGCCCGGGCGGGCTCCGACTCGCCGCCGAGATAGATGGTCGGCCGCTTCCGGAACGTGCCGGCGGGGCGGAGCTGGTAATCCTCCACGCGGAAATGCGCCCCCGCGAACGTGACCCGCTCGCCGCGCATCAGCCGGTCCACGAGGCCGATCCACTCGCGGCCGTAGGCGTAGCGGTCGTCGTGCGCGGGGAACGGCAGGCCGGCCCGCTCGAACTCGGCCCGGTTCCAGGCATTCACGAGGTTCAGCGCGAAGCGGCCGCCGCTGATGTGCTCGATCTGGAGTGCCATCTTGGCGAGCACGACCGGGTGGTAGAGCCCGGGCTTGATCGCCGCGATGATCTCGATGTGCCGGGTGAGCGCCGCGAGGGCCGCCGCCCCCGTCCAGGCCTCGAGCTGGTCGCGGTCCCCGTCGTAGGGGTTCATCGTGTGCTGGGCGACCAGCACGGAATCGTAGCCCAGGGTCTCCGCCTCCAGGACCAGGGCGCGGTTGCGCTCCCAGCTGGCGTCGTCCGGCTCGTCGGGGTCGTGGTGGGAGGCCCGGGAGCCGTGAACGGCCGCCCAGATGCCGAAGCGGGGTGCGTCGGTCGGTCCGGCCACGGCCTCAGCCCCGACCCACGGGCGCCTGCCAGATCGGCACGTCGGTGGCGTCGATCCGGCGCGGGATGAGCTTGGCCTCGTAGAACACGTCGGCGATGGCCTGCTGCTCGCCGAGCTGGGCGCGGTCCACCGGCTCGACCGCGTAGGTGCGGCGGCTGTTGGCGGCGGCCACCACCGCGGGCGGCAGGTCGCCCCAGATCGGCGCGAGGAGCGCCACCGCCTCCTGCGGGTTCGCCCGCATCCAGGCGCCGGCCTCGACCAGCGCCCGGTAAACCGTGGCGACGACCTCCGGCTGCGCGGCGACGAAGCTGTCGTTGACGAGGTAGTAGCGGTGATAGCTCGTCAGACCGGTGGCGTCGGCGACGACCCGCACCGGGCGCTTGGCCTGCGCGAAGGCGAGGAACGGGTCCCAGATCGACCACGCGTCGAGGCTGCCCTGCTCGAAGGCGGCCGCGCCCTCCGGTGCCTGGAGGTAGGCCGGCTTGATGTCGGAAAAACTCAGGCCGGCGCGCTTCAGGGCGGCGGCGAGCACGTAGTGGCTGCCCGAGCCCCGGGAGACGCCGACCGTGCGGCCCTTGAGATCCGCGACCGTGCGGATCGGCGAGTCCGCCGGGACGATGATCGCCTCGGCGGCCGGCGCGCCGCGCTCGCGGGCGTAGAAGGTCAGCGGCGCCCTGGCCGACTGCGTGAAGATCGGCACCGCGTCGGCGACGTCGGCGTGGATGTCCACCGCGCCGGCCGACATGGGCTCGATCACGCTGGTGAACAGGTGCCAGCTCGGGGTGAAGCCCAGCGGCGCGAGGCGCTCGGCGAGCGTCCCCTTCACCTTCAGCACGGTGAACAGCACCGAGGAGCGCTGCATGCTGATCTTCACCTCGCGGGGACCGGCCAGCACCGCGGGCGTGCCGAGCGCCAGGGTGGCGGCCGCGCCGAGGCCAGTGCGCAGCACCGATCGGCGGGACGGGGCGATCCGGCTCAACGTGTCGTCGGTCATCGAGATCTCGCGGATCGGACGGTGTGGTCGAAGGCAAGGCCGGATAGGCGCGGCGGTCCGGATAGTCCGCGACGGTCCGCGCCACATCCGGCTGCATACTATTGAAGACCGGCGCCGATGACCGGATCAATGGAATAGGATTTCTATTTACTCGCGGAGTAGGAAAGCGCGTCCTCCCGATGGCGGTGCGCGCAGCAAGGCCGTCTTCCGAACGCATCGGAGGGCCCGTCTCATGGTGCGGGCGGCCTCGGCCGGCCCGATGGCCGGGCCGGATCCGGCGCCGCAGAGGATCTCCGAGACGCGCGCGCCGGGCGAAGAAAGGTATTTCCTCGGAGGTTCGACTTGTAAATCAAACCTATTTCTGAAGAGGATCTGCCGAGATGTTGGTTCCAAATGCCTGGCCGGCGTCCGGATTCGGCTTGAGTGCGGAGATCATCTCACCGATTCCATGGCCGTGCGCCCGGAGGCGCGGGTCGGAATCGGGAACAGGAAGCCATGTCGCAGACGGGAGCGGGGTGGGGTGCGGGTCCGAGCGCGCGCTACGAGGCGCTGGCGGATCGGTTTCGCCCGGTCTTCGCCGAGATCCGCGCCACCGCGGTCGAGCGGGACCGCACGCGTCGCCTGCCCCATGCCGAGATCGGCTGGCTGCGGGAGGCGAACTTCACCACCCTGCGTCTCGCCCTCGAGGAGGGCGGACACGGCGCCAGCCTTCCGGAGCTGTTCGCGCTGCTGATCGAGCTGTCCCAGGCGGATTCCAACGTCACCAACGCCCTGCGCGCCCATTTCGGCTTCACCGAGGACGCGCTGTGCTCCGCGTCGGCCGCGTGGCGCACCGCCTGGATCGCCCGGATCGGCGCCGGCGAGACGATCGGCAGCGGCGTCTCGGAGACGGGGCCCGCCAAGGTCGGCGCCTTCGACACGGTGGTCCGGCGCCGCGACGGGACCCCCGTCGTCGACGGCCGGAAATTCTACACCACGGGCTCGCTGTTCGCGGATTACATCCACCTCTCGGCCGAGGACGAGGCGGGCGGCGCCGTGACCGCCGCGGTGCCGGTGCGCGCGCCGGGCGTGACCATCGTGGACGACTGGGACGGGTTCGGGCAGGCGCTCACCGCCAGCGGCACCGCGACCTTCGCGGACGTCGCGCTCGAGCCGGCGCTCATCAAGCCGGATCCGGCGCGCTTCCCCTACGCCATGGCGTTCTTCCAGCTGGTGCATCTCGCCACGCTCGCCGGGATCGGCCGGGCCGCGGCCGAGGACGTGGCGCGGCTCGTGGCCGAGCGTTCCCGGGTCTACAGCCACGGCAATGCCGGGCGCGCGGTGGACGACCCGCAGATCCAGGCGGTGGTGGGGCGCGTCCGGGGGAACGCCTACGCGGCCGGCGCCGTGGTGCTGAAGGCCGCCGAATCCCTCCAGCGGGCCTACGACGCGCATCGGGCCGGCGACGGCGCCGCGGCGGACCGGGCGGCGACGCTCGCCGATGTCGAGGTCAACCAGGCGGTGAGCGTGGTGACCGATCTCGTGCTCCAGGCCACGACGAGTCTGTTCGACGCGCTGGGCGCCTCGGCGGTGAAGGCGGGCCTCGGACTCGACCGCTACTGGCGCAACGCCCGCACCATCGCGTCCCACAACCCGCGGATCTACCGGGACCGGATCGTCGGGGCCTTCGCGATCACGGGCGCGCCGCCGCCGCGGCAGTACCGCGTCGGATCGGCGTGAGGCGACCGTGCCGCGCCGCCGCGACCGCCCGCGCCTGGGCGCCTGCCTGGACCCAGGCGGGCACCACGTCGCCGCGTGGCGGCACCCGTCCGCGCAGGCGGATGCCGGGAGCAACGCCGCCCATGACCGGCAGATCGCCCGGACCGCGGAGGCCGCGAAGTTCGACCCGGTTTTCCTCGCCGACGGGGTCAGCATCCGGGGCGACGACCTCGACGCCCTGAGCCGGACGGCGAACCGCTACGCCGGCCCGGTCGAGCCGCCGACCCTGCCGGGGGACCGCGACGGTTTCGCCGCGCGCGTCGTCCCCGAACGGCAGCGCCGGGGCCTGTTCCGAGAGGACTATGAGGGACCGACGTTGCGTGAGAATCTCGGCCTGCCCCGGCCGGTGGGGCGAGGCAGCGTGCCAGACGATGAGCCGTGACGATGAGCCGTGACGATAAACCCCCGCCGGCGCGCCGGCGCTTCCTCGCTCAGGGCGCGGCGGCGGCCGCGGCCGCGCTCGCCGGCGGGCCGGCCCGGGCGGAGGAGGCGGCGCCCCCGGCCGTTCCCGAATGGATGAAGATCCCGGGCGCCGATGTCGGCAGCCAGACCTACGGCCGGCCCTCGCGCTTCGAGGACGGCGTCATCCGCAACGTCCCGCAGGGTCTGAAGCAGTATATCTCGGCGTCGAGCCGCACGCCGCTGCAGGATCTCGACGGCATCCTGACGCCCAACGGCCTGTTCTACGAGCGCCACCACGGCGGCATCCCGGACATCGATCCCGCCCGGCACCGGCTGATGATCCACGGGCTCGTCGAGACACCGCTGATCCTCACCATGGAGGACATCCGCCGCTTCCCGTCGGAATCGCACATCTACTTCCTCGAATGCTCGGGCAACCCGGGCTTCGAGGCGATCAAGGGGCGGACAGCGTCGGATCTCGTCGGTCTCGTCAGCTGCGCCGAATGGACGGGCGTGCGCCTCGCGACCGTGCTGGCGGAGGCCGGGCTCAAGCCGGACGCGCGGTGGATCGTGGCCGAGGGCGCGGACGCGGCCGCGCTGACCCGCAGCATCCCGATCGCCAAGTGCCTCGACGACGCCCTGCTGGTCTACAGCCAGAACGGGGAGCGGCTGCGCCCGCAGCAGGGCTACCCGCTCCGGTTGCTCCTGCCCGGCTACGAGGGCAACATGAGCGTGAAGTGGCTGCGCCGGCTCAACGTCACGGCGGAGCCGGCCTATTCGCGCGAGGAGACGTCGAAGTACACCGACCTGATGCCCGACGGCACGGCCCGGCAATTCACCTTCGTCATGGAGGCCAAGTCGATCATCACGCGGCCCTCGGGCACCCAGCGGATCGCCCCCGGCTTCCGCGAGATCACCGGCCTCGCCTGGAGCGGGCGCGGGCGGATCCGCGGCGTGCAGGTCTCGACCGACGGGGGCGCGAGCTGGCGGGACGCGGTGCTGCAGGAGCCGGTGCTCAACCGGGCGCTGACGCGCTTCCGCCTGCCCTGGCACTGGGACGGCACGCCGACCACCATCGCGAGCCGGGCGATCGACGAGACCGGGTACGTCCAGCCGAGCTTCGACGCGCTGACGGCGGTGCGCGGCCTCAAATCCTTCTACCACAACAACGCGGTCGTGCCCTGGCGCATCGGGCCGGACGGCGAGGTGACCAATGGCTATGCGTGAAGCGAGCGCCGCCGTCGGCATGGCCCTGGTGCTCGCCTGCGCGGGGTCGGCGCCGGCGAGCGAGCGCCTCGGGATCGGGCGCCCGGCCTCGGAGGCCGAGATCGCCGCCTGGAACATCGATATCGACCGCGACGGGCGGAAGCTGCCGCCGGGACACGGCAGCGTCGCCCAGGGGCGCGCGGTCTTCGACGCGCAGTGCGCGTCCTGCCACGGCGGCCGGGGCGAGGGCGGGACCGGCGAGCGGCTCGTCGGCGGGCGGGGCACGCTCGCCTCGGCGAAGCCGCTCAAGACCGTCGGCAGCTTCTGGCCCTACGCGCCGACCCTGTTCGACTACATCCGGCGGGCGATGCCGATGAACGCACCGCAATCGCTCAGCGCCGACGAGGTCTACGCGGTCTCGGGCTACGTGCTGTACCTGAACGGGCTCGTCCCGGAGAGCGCCGTGCTCGACGCCGCCACCCTGGCCGCCGTCCGCATGCCGAACCGCGACGGGTTCGTTCCCGATCCCAGGCCCGACGTGAGACCCTGACGGGAGCGGCGTACCCGATGAGACCGCCCCGGCCCCGCCCGCCGCCGTGCCGCGACGGCGCTGTGGCCGTTCCGCCACTGTCGTCGCAACATTATTACATTCGGTTGTCAGGGCGTTGACCCGGCCGGTCACCGCGGCAAGTATCCTCCGGCCAAGGTTCTCCGGGCACGGCTCGGAGCCGGAACGGGACGCCGGCGCGCTCTTCGCGCCGCATCCGGATCTGCCCCGCACCTGTGGACGGGGCGTTCCCGCCCTGCGCGGCCGCCGGTGCCGCGCGCCGGGACGGTCCGGCGGCGGCGATGACCCGCGTCACGGGAGGCGTCCTTCGGCGCGATGACGTTCCTCGGGCGCGGTGCCCCAGCGGAGCGCGCGGTGACGCCCCTCCGGGCGGGACGCCGCTCGCCGCCGCGTGGCCGCGCGCCGGCAGCAGCGAGTGTGTGGTGGCGAGTTCTGGACGACCGTCCTTCCGCGAAAGTCCCAGGCCGCGCCGGGGATACGCCGGCCCTGCACGGGCGCGACGCGGCAGCCCGCGTCTGGCACTCGCGGCCCTGCTGTCCGCCGGCGCGCCGGTCGGCGAGGTCCGCGCGCAGGAGAGCGTGACCCTGGAGGAGTTGTCGGTCGAGCATGTCGGCGAGGGTGCCGGTCGCACGACGGCGTCCGGGCGCGGGACCATCGGCCTGATCGGCCCGACACCGGGCTACGGCGCGGGCGCGGCCGTAAGCGCGACGCGCACGGCGACGCCGCAGATCGACGTGCCCGTGGCCGTGTCGGTGGCGCCGCGCGAGACGATCACCGACATCGCCGCCACCCGCGTGGACCGGGTCTTCGACTACCTGCCCGGCGTCGCCCGGCAGAACAATTTCGGTGGGCTGTCGATCTTCAGCTACGCCATCCGCGGCGTCACGACCTCCGAGATCTACAAGAACGGCTTTCCCCTCAATCGCGGGACGCCGCCGCCGCCGGATGCCCAGAACATCGAGCGCATCGAGGTGCTCAAGGGCCCGGGCGCGGCCCTGTTCGGGCGCAGCGATCCCGGCGGCCTCGTCAACCTGATCACCAAGCAGCCGACCGCCGAACGGTTCGTCGAGTTCGGCAACCAAATCGACTCGTTCGGCCTGACCCGGGGCACGATCGATGCCGGCGGCGCGCTGAGCGCGGACGGCACGGTCCTCTACCGCTTCAATCTCGCCGCGCAGGGCGCGGGCAGCTTCCGCGATTTCGTGGACAGCGACCGGCTCCTCGTCGCGCCGGTGGTGAGCTGGCAGGTCACCCCGGACACGCGGATCACGGTCGAGACCGAGTTCGTGCGGAACCGGATCGTCTTCGACCGGGGCGTCATCGCGCTGAACCGGCAACTCGGATTCCTGCCCGTCTCCCGCTTCCTCGGCGAGCCCGGGCAGAGCACCTATCAGAACAACAACAGCCTGCAAGTCCGCGTCGACCATCGGTTCGACGAGAACTGGCAGCTTCGCCTGGCGACCTACTTCAACACGGGCGATCTCGCGGGCGAGTCGGCGGAGATCCGCGCCATCGCCGCCGACAACCGCACGGTCTCGCGCGACCGCAACGTGCGCGACTACCGCTGGGACGTGGCCGTCGGCCAAGCCGACCTCGTCGGGCGCTTCGATACCGCCGGCATCGGCCACACGCTTCTTCTCGGGATGGACCGGGAGAGCACCGACAGCCGCACGCAGTACCTGCGCTCGAACTTCCGCACGAGCCCGTTCGCCCTGGACATCTACGCCCCGGTCTACGGCCAGGCGCTGCCGCCGATCACCGTCCCGCGCAACAACCTGGAGCGGATCACCAACACCGGCCTCTACGCGCAGGACGAGATCGTCCTGAGCCCCGAATGGCGGGCGCTCGTCGGTGTGCGCCTCGACATCTTCGAGCAGAGCTTCCGCGAGCGCGCCGTTCGCAGCCAGGTCGACCAGTCGCGGGTCGCCGCGTCCCCGCGGGCCGGCCTCGTCTACCGGCCGATCCCGGAACTCGCCCTCTACACCAACGTCGGCACGAGCTTCCGGCCGAATACCGGTCCGGACGCCGCCGCCGTCACCCGCGGCACGGCCCTGCCGCCCGAGACCGGCCTCGGCTACGAGGTCGGCGCCAAATCCGAGCTGTTCGGCGGCACCCTGCTCCTCACCGCCGCGGCCTTCCGGGTGGAGCGGGAGAACGTGCTGACGCCCGACCCCGCGAATACCGGCTTCTCCCTCGCCGCCGGGGCCGTCCGCAGCCAGGGATTCGAGCTGACGGCCCAGGGGCAGATCACGCCGGAACTGAAGCTCCTGGCCGGCTACGTCTACGCCGATGCCCGGGTGACCAAGGACAACGTGCTGCCGGTCGGGGCCCCGCTCATCAACGTGCCGCGCCATTCGGGCAGCCTGCTCGCGGTCTACGAGCCGGAGGGTGCGTGGCGCGGCTTCGGTGTCGGCGGCGGCGTCCGGGGCGTGGGCGCGCGCGCGGGCGACGCGGCCGGCTCGGGCTTCACGCTGCCGGCCTACGTCGCGGTCGATGCGCTGGCCTACTACCGCTTCGACAATGCCCGGATCGCGCTCAACGTCGAGAACATCTTCGACACCGCGTACTACGAGAGTTCGCTCAACGCGTTCAGGGTCTATCCGGGCTCGCCCCGGCGGTTCACGGGCTCCGTGACGGTGCGGTTCTGATGGCGAGCTCCGGGGCCGCCCCGGGGCGAGGGAGCGCCCGGATGCGCCCGGGCGACTCGACGCGTCGCGGCCGCCGTGAGACTGCCGCGCTCGCGGTACTCCGCGGCTTCGCCGGTTCTGCGCTATGTCGGATCGCGCGCGGCGGCGCGGGGCCGGGCGGCGGCGGCGAGGGGACGATGGTCGGGTGGGTAAGGGTTTGATGGAAGCGATCGTCCCGTCCGATGGCACGGCGCCGCGCGTCGTGCGACGCCGTATCGGTCTGCTCTACCTCGTCCTGATCGCGGCCAACATCGCGGCCTGGATATGGGCCTACAGCCTGTTCGCCGGCCAGCCGGCCCTGCTCTCGACCGCGCTGCTGGCCTACGTCTTCGGGCTGCGCCACGCGGTCGATCCCGACCACATCGCCGCCATCGACAACGTCACCCGCAAGCTGATGCAGGCGGGCCAGCGGCCGGTCTCGGTGGGCTTCTGGTTCGCGCTCGGCCACTCCACCGTGGTGGTGGTGGCCGCGGCCGCGGTGGCGCTGGCCGCGACCAGCCTGATCACGGCCTCGGAGGGCTACCGGGAGCTCGGCGGCCTGATCGGCACCGGCGTCTCGGCCGCCTTCCTGATCCTCATCGGCCTCGTCAACCTCGTCGTCCTCGCGGGCGTCTGGCGCGCGTTCCGGCAAGTGCGGCGCACCGGCCGCTACGTCGAGGCCGACTTCGACATGCTGCTCGCCAACCAGGGCGTTCTCGCCCGGATCCTGCGGCCCCTGTTCCGCCTCGTGACGCGCTCCTGGCACATGTACCCGCTGGGCCTGCTCTTCGCCCTCGGCTTCGACACCGCCACGGAGGTGAGCCTCTTCGGGCTGTCGGCCGCCCAGGCGAGCCAGGGCACCGACCTGTGGACGATCCTGGTCTTCCCGGCGCTGTTCACCGCCGGGATGACGCTGGTCGACGCGACCGACGGCGTGCTGATGCTCGGGGCCTACAGCTGGGCCTATGTTCAGCCCATGCGGAAGCTGTTCTACAACCTCACCATCACCCTGGTGTCGGTGGCGGTCGCGCTGGTGATCGGCACGCTGGAGGCGCTGAACCTCCTGGCGGACAAGCTCAACCTGCAGGGCTGGCTCTGGCAGCGGATCGCCGCGATCAACGACCATTTCGGCGTGCTCGGCTTCGGCATCGTCGGGCTCTTCGCGGCGGCGTGGCTCCTGTCGTTCCTCATCTACCGCCTCGGCCGGTTCGACCGGATCGCGGTCGAACCGGCCGATATGCCCTGACCGGCGCCGGCCGTGCCCGCGCGCGGATCGTCCAGGCCCGGTGAGCCGGGCCGACGTCGAGGCGCGCCGGATGCGCGACGCGGGCTGAACCTACTCGGCCGCCTCGCTCAGCCTCAGGCCGGTGAAAGTCAGCGTCGCCGTGTAGATCGGAGCGCCCGCCGCATCCCGGACAATCACCGTGTAGGATTGCCTGTCCCCGTCGTTCGGGATCTCCCATCGCGCGACGTCCGGGAGGGAGATCATCGCCTCTCTGCGAGCGGCGTCGAAGTCGGCGCACTCGGTCCCGTCCTCGTCCCCTTGCAACTGGCCGTCGTGGATATCGAAGAAATAGCGTGGCACCCACGCCTCCGTGACTGGCTCCCCCCTCACGAACGCTAACCGGGGTCAGAAGCGTCGGTTCTCGGCGCGCGGCGCCCGGTCCGCGCCGCCCGCCCCGGCGGCCCGCGCGGATCCGGCGCGGAACTCCCGGTCGCGCGCTTCCAGCGAGAGGCCCGGCGGCGACCCGGGAGGGTATCGCGCGGGCCTCGGCCGTCGCCGCCTCAGGCGGCCCGCACGGTGGTCAGGAAGCGGCGCACCTCCTCCGACAGTCGCTCGGATTGCTGTGACAGCTCGGACGCCGACGTCAGGACATGGGCGGCTGCCGCGCCCGTCTCCTCGGACGCCCGGGCCACGCCCGCGATGTTGCCGGTCACCTCGGACGTGCCGTTCGAGGCCTGCGCCACGTTGCGCACGATCTCCTGCGTGGCGGCGCTCTGCTGCTCGACAGCCGCGGCGATGCCGGCCGCCACCTCGTTGATCTCGCGGATCCGTCCCGTGATCCCGCCGATCGCCGCGACGGCCTGATCGGTCACGCCCTGGACCTGGCCGATGCGCTGGCCGATCTCCTGGGTGGCGCGCGCCGTCTGGTTGGCCAACGCCTTGACCTCGGCCGCCACGACCGCGAAGCCGCGCCCGGCCTCGCCCGCGCGCGCCGCCTCGATCGTCGCGTTGAGCGCCAGAAGGTTCGTCTGGCCCGCGATGTTCGAGATCAAGCCGACCATCGCGCCGATCTGCTCGGCCGCCTGGCTGAGCTCCTGCACGAGGCGCGTGGTCTGGTCAGCCTCCGCGACAGCCGCCTGAGCGAGCCCGGCCGAGCCGGCCACCTGCCGCCCGATCTCCTGCACGGACGTGCCCAGCTCCTCGGCAGCCACCGCGACCGTCCCGACATTCGCCGCCGCCTCTTCGGCCGCCGCCGCCACCGTGCTCGATCGCGCGGCCGTCTGGCTGGCGTTGGCGGTCATCTGCTCGGCCGTGGCCTGCAGCTCGGTGGAGGACGAGGACACCAGGCCGACGATCCCCCCGACCGCCCGCTCGAAGCTGTCGGCCATCTCGACCATCGTGCGCCGGCGCTCCGCCGCGGCGGCCGCGTCGGCGATCTGGCGACGCTCGGCCTCCTCGGCCGCCTTGCGGGCGACCATGCTCTTGATGGTGTCGACGGCGCGGCCGAGTGCGCCGATCTCGTCGCCGCGCCGGCGCTCGGCGATCTCGGCGTCGATCTCGCCGGCAGCCATGCGCTCCAGAACGGCGACGAGGCGGGTGATCGGGCGCTGGATGTTGAGCATCAGCAGCATCGCCGCCCCGAGCAGGCTCAGCAGCATCGCGGCGCCCGCGACCAGACCGAAACGCGTCGCGGCGCTGACTTGCTCGGCGGTGGTCTGCATGGCGCTGTCGGTGAAGCCGCGCGCGTTGGCGACCGCCTGGTTGATCATCCCCTCCGCCCGGGCGATCTGGTCCGTGATGGACCGTCGCGCCGCACTGGCCGCCTCGGAATCGGCCGCGCCGCCGCGCAGGTCGCCCCGCCCGGCTCCGGCATAGCTGCCGATCGCGGTGGCCAAGTCCTGGAGAGCCTTCCCGCTGTCGCGCAGGATCTGCGGCTTGAGCGCGATGGCGATGGGACGCTCCAGCCCCCGCATCGCCTGATCGGCCTCCCGCGCGGCGGCGGAGACGGCCGCGTCGGCCTCGGGACCAGTCCGCGCGAGATCGACGGCCTTGAAGCTCAGCTGGATGCGATTCAGGGCGACCTGTGCCTGGGAGATCCCGGACAGGATTGCCTGCTCGCGGACGACCGCATCGGTCGCCTCGGCGATCCGGCGATCGCTGTTCCACTGGTTGTAGATGACGCCGACAGCGAACGCGGCCGTGACAGCAGAGGAAAGGATGAGCTTACGTCCGATGGTCAGTCTGAGCATGTCGGCAGCCAGTATCCGCAGTCGTTAGACGAGATTTCTGGCCTTGAATACGATAGGCGATCTAAAAGAGTCTTAAGCTATCGATGATTTGTCTTGACGTCATCAATTTCAACTTTTGATGATCCTGGCCACAGCTCTGGCGTGTGCCACGTGGCTGGACCAGATCTGGACCCGGCGCCGAACGCGCGGCCGTCGCGGAAGTTCCCGGGGCAGCCGCCAGGATACCCTCCGTTCCCGAGGCCGACCGTGCCCCGCCGCGCCGTCCGCGTGCTGGCGGCGAAGCGCGCCCCTGCGCTCCTGCTGCTTGCCGACGGCGCGATGCCCCCGTCGGTCCCACCGAGGGTCGTCATCGCGACCGCGTCCGGTCCGGCCGGCGAGGCTGCGACGCTCGCGCGCCATCTCCACGTCGGCGGCGGCGATGCCGACGCGTGAGTCCTGATCCGCGTCCGCGACGCGGACCGGCGCCCCATATAGCCTCGCGGAAGCGCGGGCCTCCGGGACGTCGTCCGTGACGGCTCGGGGATCCTCCGGAGCACCGGGTTGACGCGGTGCTTCCCGATCGGAGGCGCGCGAGGCCAGGGGACGAGGATGACCGAGACGCTGCGCGACAATATCGAGCAAAGCCGGTTCGAGCTGCAGGTCGGCGACGACGTCGCCTTCGCGACCTACCGGCGCGAACCCGGCCGGCTCGTCATCGGCTACGTCTACGCGCCGCCGGTCCTGCGCGGCACCGGGGCGGCCGCGCGGCTCATGGAAGGGGTCGCGGCGCACGCGCGCGCCGCGGGGGATCGGATCGTACCCCTGTGCGGCTACGCCCGGGCATGGCTGCGCGGTCACCGGGCGCATCGCGACCTGCTCGCGTGAGACCGCGATCGGGCGCGCTCGCCGGGCCCGGACCGGGATCGGCCGCCGACGGGCCGGGCGCCCGGATCGCCTGGACTACGACGTCCGTCGCGCCGCACGCCGCCGGCGCTGGACGGCCTCGCGGACATGGGTGACGAGCAGGGCGACGAGGCGGATCTCGATGCTCTCCGTCCGCCGGTGGGCCTCGATCCGGATCGTCTCCGCCGCGAGCGCGTCGGCCTCCCGTTCCAGCTGATCGAGCTCGACCGGGTCGGCACTCGAGACGGACAGCCAGATCTCCAGGAGGCGCATGACCCGGGTGGGCGGCTGCCGCGGCCGGAAGCGCCGATACAGGCCGATGCCCGCCGCGCCGAGCGAGGCCGCCGCGCTGATCATGAGCCCGACCCAGTAGGCCGCGTTCTGCGCCTGATCGCTCAGGCTGGGCTGGTTCCCGGTCAGGTACGCCGTGGCACCCGGATGGATCGGCAGCGCCTGGACCTTGTCGTCGGTGTCGGGGGCCTCGATGCCGGCCAGATCGTCGTCGAGCGCGACGAGCCGCGGCTTGCCGGTGAGAACCTCGCGCGTGATCTCGCCCGCGAGCCAGTCCGGCATGGCGCCGCGGGCCACGAGCCGGTGGCTGACGGACAGCGTGGTGATGTCGTCGCCCGGCTCCGGCAGCGAGCCGAGGAAGGCGCCCTTGGGCACGTCGATCGTGTCGAGCACGGGGTGCTCCTTGGCGATCGCCGCCGCCTCGTCGACCTCGAACAGCTTCACCGCCCCGGAGCCTTTGCGCAGCGCCGTGAACAGCGGCAGCCACAGCGCGCTGCCGACCGGGGCGACCACGAACACCGAACCGATCTGGCGGCCGCGGGCGGCCTCTGTCAGCTGGTCGATCGTCAGGATCCTGCGATGCACGCTGCTCGGCGGGATGCCGAAATGCGTCAGGATCAGGTCGAGCAGGCGCGGGTCGAGCTTCCGCCCGTCGAGGAGCCCGACTGTGCTGCCCCGCAGCTTGGCCACGCTGTCGACGGCGCTGCCCCCGGGCGCGAGGAAGACCACCGCGTCGCGGCGCAGGATGACCAGGGTCTGCCCATCCTTCGGTGCGGCGTCGCTGCGCACCAGGGCGAGCTGGGTCTCGCCCCTGTCCAGGGCCGCCGACGCCCCGAGGCGATCCGGCTCGAAGATCGTCCGGATGCGCAGCCGCGGATGCTGCGTCTCGAAGAGCTGCGTCAGGGCCTGTGCGGCCTCCCGGTCCTCGGTGCTGGTCTTGGCGACCGCGATCTCCAGGGAGAGCAGGCCGAGGAGGAGATGGACGAGCAGGGCGACGATGGCGGCCCCGGCCATGACCCCGAGGACGATGACAGTCGTTCTGGAACGCCGGATCATCCGTGCCGCGCTGATCTGCAGATCCGCCAGCATAGCGCGATCGCGCGGCCCGGTCTCCCGCCCACCGACAGCATCCGGCGACGTCCCGCCCCGCGATGACTCGGGCGACGGCGCATCGCGATCAGTTCATGTGGCGGTGCCGGTCCCGAACCTCCTGGAGGGCGAGCTTGCGGCCCAGCGTCCTCAGCAGCGCTTCGGCCTGCACCTTCAACTCCGGGTCCCGCAGCGCGCTGATCGCGTACATCGCCGCGATGGCGTGATCTGCCGCCACTTCGAGGGGCGACGTCTCCAGCAGCGGCGCCGCCGCGTCGGCCAGGTCCTCGAACATCCGCATCCGCGTGATGTCCAGGAGGATGCCGCTGCCGCTCCGAGGCCGTCCGGCATGATCGCCGATGAAGCGGCCGCGCACCAGCACCCAGCGCGTCTCACCGTCCGCCGAGGTCACCCGATGCTCGGCGAGGTACGGTGTCCCCTCGCGCGCGCTGCGCCTTATCAGATCCTCGATCCGCGCGCGGTCGTCCGCGTGGATGCTGTCGAAGTAGCGGCCGAGCGGGACACCCTCCTCGGCCTCGATCGGATCGACGTTGTGCACCAGGGCGACGGAGGCGTCGGCGCGCACCCGATCGAGGCCCGCGTCCCATTCCCAGCGGCCGACCACGTCGAGCGCATCGCGTGCGGACTGGAAGGTTTCCGAGGTTGTTTGCCCGTCCAGGGGCTTAAAAGCTGCCACCCGAGCACCCGTCTTCTGTGATCCGTAACATAGGTTGGTCCGAAAACTCTGCAACCGCAAGGGGCATATAGCGTCTATCAATCAACTGTGGCGTGCCAGACACTGTGAGCCCGCCGCACCGTCGGGAGGTGTGTCGGGTATCGCCCCGTCCCGGCGCCCAGAGACCCGGCACCCAGAGACCCGGCGGGTCGCCGGGGTGGCACCCTCCGCGCCGGCGGCGCGCGCGACGCCCTTGCCGATCCTGCCCCAAGCCCCCATTATGACCACAGTGGTCACGGAGGTTGCCATGCAGGAGATCCAGCTTCGCGACGCCAAGGCGACGCTGTCGGCCGTCATCGATCAGGCCAAGCAGGGCGCGCCCTCGATCATCACGCGCCACGGCCGGCCCGAGGCGGTGCTGCTCAGCTTCGAGGAGTGGCAGCGGCTGTCCCGCGTCCCGTCGTTCGGCCGCCTGCTCATGGCCGCGCCCGTCGCGGCGGACGACCTCCCCTCCCCGTCCGGCGGGCTCAGAAGCGCCGAGCTGTGACGCCGTGTACCTCGTCGACACCAATGTCCTCTCGGCCGGCGCGCCGACCAAGGCCGTCCCGGCCGTCGACCTGATCGACTGGATGGACCGGAACAGCGCCGGGCTCCACCTCTCCGTCGTCACGATCGCCGAGATCGAGGACGGCATCGCGAAGAGCCGCAGGGAGGGTGCCGCGCGCAAGGCCGAGCGCCTCGCGGCGTGGCTGGAGACCCTGCTGCACCTGTACGCCGCCAAGGTTCTCCCGATCGACCTCGCCGTCGCGCGGCACATCGGCGGATTGTCCGATCTGGCGCGCGGTCAGGGGCACGCGCCCGGCTTCGCGGATCTCGCGATCGCCGCCACGGCGCGCTGCAACGGCTGGATGATCCTCACTCGGAATGTGCGGCACTTCGCGCCGCTGGGCGTTCCCGCGTGCGATCCCTTCGTGGCGCTGCCGGCCGATGGGCCGTGACTGCCCCGCGCGCGTCACCGCGGGGCGGCGCCGATCGAGCGCGCGCTAACGGGACGGCGCGCAGAACTCGGCCGCAAGGCCGGCGAAGGCGGCCCGCAGGAAGGCGTCCACCGGCCGGTCCCCGCCCGCCTGGATCCAGGCCTCGATCGCCAGGCGCATCGCACCGAGCGACGCCATGGCGACGAGGCGCAGCGAGGCGCTGCGGGCCGGATCCCCCCAGCGCTCGATCAGTGCGGCGTGCAGGGCCTGCTCGTGCAGGCCGTAGGCCGCCTGCTTGCGGGCCTTCAGGGTCTCGCTGGATCGCATGACCCGGTCGATGCTGATGAACTCCTGGGTCCGGAATCCCGTCGACAGCGTCAGCAGGGCGTCGCGGACGACCTCGACCGGAGCCTTGCCCTCCGGCTGGGCCAGGACGGCCCTGCGCAGGGCCGCGCCGAAGCCCCGCATCTGCCAATCCAGCAGAATCTCTTCTTTCGACTTGAAGTAGTAGAAGAAGGTTCGACGCGAGATGCCGGCGGCCTCGGCGATCGCGTCCAGAGTCGTGGCCTCGTAGCCGTGCTGGCTGAACAACCGCAGGCCGGTCTCGGCGATCCGTTCCAGTGTCTCCTGCCGCTTTCGCGCGCGCAGGCTGCCGGGCTTCGGTGGCGGGATCCCCATGCCGGCGTTGTCGCATGCGATTCCGCACTTGCAAAGTTGCACGCAGTGCAATTATATTTTCGCACCGAGTGCAAATTTCTGGAACGGTATCGGGACGTGGTGCCGGTTTCCGGTCGCGTGCTCGCCCGCCCGCCGAGTCCGGCAGGCTCGGTCGCCGTCGGGACGCGCGTCCCGACGGCCGAACTCTCGCCGGCGCGCCCAGCGGCGGGCGCGCGTCGTGGTCGCGCTGTGACCGGCGACGCGCAGCGCCGCGGGTCGTCCCGTCCCGCCTCCTCTCGCGAAAGCCCTGCCCCATGCTCGATTGCTCCAGTCCGACAGCGGCGCGGCCGACGCCCAGCCGGCGGCAGGTCGGCGCCCTGCTGCTGGGAACCCTGGCCGCGGGACTGACGCGCCCGGCCGCGGCGCAGCCTATCGTGGAGGACGTCCGGATCGCCGATTTCGACTGGGTCGACGGCGCGCGTCAGCGGCCCGTGCCGGCACGCCTCTACTGGCCGAACACGTCGTCGCTCCGGCGGCGCGTTCCGCTCGTCGTGTTCTCGCACGGTCTCGGGCAGTCCCGGACCGGCTACAGCTATCTCGGTCAACACTGGGCGTCCCACGGGGTCGCGAGCCTGCACCTGCAGCACGTCGGCAGCGACACGTCCGTCTGGACCGGCAATCCCCTGGCGCTGCTCGACCGGATCGAGCGGGCGGCGCAGGAACAGGAGGCGATCGCGCGGGCGCGCGACCTGCGCTTCGCCCTGGACCGCATCCTCGTTCAGGACGGGGGCGCTTTCGGAGACCGGATCGACCCGCGCCGGATCGTTGCGGCCGGCCATTCCTACGGTGCCAACACGACGCTGATCGCGGCGGGCGCGCGCGTCATCCGCGACGGACGCCCCCTTCAGGCGCGGGACCCGCGGATCGCGGCCGGCATCGTGATCTCGGCGCCGCCCTTCTACGGCGAGCGCGACCTGCGGGCCGTCCTGGGCGCGGTGGAGATCCCGACCCTGCACGTCACGGCGACCGAGGACGTCATCCAGCTGCCCGGGCGCACCTCGCCGTTCAGCGATCGCCTCGCCGTGTACGAGGCGATCGCGACGCCCCGGAAGGCGCTGGCGGTCTTCCGGGGCGGCTCGCACAGCATCTTCACCGACCGTCCCCTGACCGGCGGTCTGAACCTGAACCCGCAGGTGAAGGAGGCGACCGCCACCGGGGCGCTGGCCTTCCTCGACCTCGCGTTCGGCGGCGATCCGGAGCCGCTGCGCGCGTGGTCCTCGACCTGGAAGCCGATCCTCGCCGTCGCGCCCGCGGGCTTCGCGCGCGCGTCGCTGGCGCAACCCTCCGTGTCGTCCCGCGAGAGGGACCGAGCGCGCGCGCACCCGGTGCAACCGCTCTGACACGCCGGTCATCGCGCCCCATCGGAGCCGAACCTGCGAGCCCGGTCTCACCGTCGATGTCGGTGCTCCGGGTCAGGTCGCTTCGCGCGACGTGAGGGTGCGCTCGACCAGTGCGCGGATCCGCTCCCGGTTCGGCGCGGTCCCGAACAGGATCCGGTAGAGGATCGGCGAGACGACCCCGTCCAGCACCGCCTCGGGATCCGGGAAGGCCTCGCCGCGGGCCAGGGCCCGATCCGCGATGATCGCGATCTGATCGCGCGTGAAGCTGCAGCATCGCTGGGCACAGTTCGCGTCCGACGCCGCCAGAACGTCCCGGATCATCGCCCGCCCCGGCGCGGACGACATCTCGTCCGCGTACTGTTCCGCCCAGGCCTCGAGATCGGTCCGGCCGTTGCCGGTATCGGCCGGCTCGGCGTCGGGACGCAGCCGCTCGACTGCGACGTCGGCGAAGAGTTCGGCGAGCGTGCCCCACCGCCGGTAGATCGTCGACGGCGTCACGCCCGCCGCGGCGGCCACCAGGGGCACCGTGATCTCCGAACGGTCCGTCCGGGTCAGGAGTTCGCGCACGGCCGCCTGAACCGAGGTCTGCACCCGCGCGCTGCGCCCGCCCGGACGCGGCCCTTGCCTCGTCGTCATCCTGCACTCTGCCGTCGGCGGCGCCACAAACGCAAAAGAGTTGCGTTTGTGGCGCGGAGGGACTACGCATCAAACGCAACGGATTAGCCTTTAGGGTCGTCAATGACCAGGGTCGGCAACCTGAAAGTTGTGGCTGTCGCGGGCGGCGGCACGCTGTTCTTCCACGCGGCGGTGCTCGGCACCTTCCTCGCCGCGTCCGCCGCACCGACGCCGCTGTACCGTTTCTATCAGGAGACCTACGCGCTCTCCCCCGTGCTCACGACCGCGGTGTTCGCGGTCTACGCGCTGGCCCTCCTCAAGGCGCTTCTCGTCGCCGGGTCGATCTCGGACCACCTGGGTCGACGGCCGGTGATCTGCGGCGCGCTGCTCCTCGAACTCGTGGCGATGGTCCTGTTCACGACGGCCCACGGGGCGTGGGGTCTCATCGCGGCGCGCTTCGTCCAGGGCGTGGCCACCGGCATCGCGGCGAGTTCCCTGGGCGCCGCGCTGGTCGACGTCGACCGGGGGCGGGCCCAGCTCGTGAACGCGATCATGCCGCTGATCGGGATGGCGGTGGGCGCGCTCGGGACCAGCGCGCTCGTGCAGTACGGCCCGCATCCGCTCCGTCTCGTCTACGCGATCCTGGGGGCGGTGTTCGTCGCGCAGGCCGCCCTCCTCTGGCTGACGCCCGAGACCGGGGAGCGCCGCACGGGAGCGCTGCGGGCCCTGAGGCCCCGCGTCGTGGTCCCGCCGCAGGCCAGACGGCCGCTGGCCGCGATCACGCCGACCAACATCGCGACCTGGATGCTCGGGGGCTTCTACCTCTCCATCGTCCCCTCGCTGGTGGTCGCCGCGACGGGCAGCCGGACACCGTTGACGAGCGGCGTCATGGTCGCGGCCCTGATGGTCGCGGGCGCCTGCGCGGTCGTCCAGCGGCGCGGCGGGGACGCGGCAGCCAACCTGACGATCGGGACGCTGGCCATGACGACCGGTCTCGTCATCGTGCTCGCCGGCATGCACGGCGGGAGCGTGCCGGTCCTGATCGGCGGGACGTTGGTCGGCGGCGCTGGCTTCGGGACGAGTTTCCTCGGTGCCCTCGGGACGATCGTTCCGCTGGCGAAGCCGGGCGAGCGGGCGGGGCTTCTCTCGACCTACTATGTCGAGAGCTACCTGGCCTTCAGCCTGCCGGTGATCTGTGCCGGATATCTCGTGCGCCGGATCGGCTACGTGACCACCGCCGACATCTACGCGGCCGCCATCGTCGCCATGAGCGCGGCCGGGTTCCTGGCACGGCGGGCGATGGCGGCGCGGCGCGTCCTGCCCGGCTGATGCACGGTGCCGTGGCCGAGACGGTCCCCGGCCGCATTCCGCGCCCGCTTCAACGGCTGCCCGACACGCGCGAGCGCCGAGGGCGGCGCCGCGCGGGCAGCGGTTGTCGTGCCGACGGAGGCGATACCGGCGGGACGGTCTCGGTCCAGCCGCGTTGAGGCAGGTCAGCGGCGCGCGTGGGACAGCTGGCTTCCGCGCGCTCCCGGGACGCGGATCCGAGCGGAGGCATGCATGCGAGACTTCACGGTCGTCTGGGACGCGGCGCGGCTGGCCTGGGTGCGGGAGCGCGTGCGGGCCTACCGCATGCCGCGCCTGCCGACGGGGGCCGGCTGGCGCTACGGCTGCGATCCGGACGTCCTGGCCGCCCTGTGCGCTCACTGGCTCGACGGCTTCGACGAGGCCGCCGCCGCGGCCGAGCTCAACCGCTTCCCGCAGATCCTGGCCCGCGTCGAGGATCTCGACCTGCACGCGGTCCACGTCGTCGGTGAAGCGGAGGGCCGGCGCCCGCTGCTGCTGATCCACGGCTGGCCGGGCTCGATCTACGAGTTCTGGTCGGTGATCGAGCCCCTGGCCTTCCCGTCGCGCCACGGCGGGCGGCCGGAGGACGCGTTCGACCTCGTGATCCCGGCGCTGCCCGGCTACGGCTTCTCGGGCAAACCCGCCGCGCCGATCGGGGCGCGCACCGCGGCGCGGCTGTTCGACCGCCTGATGCGCGAGGCGTTGGGCTACCCGCGCTACCGGGTGCAGGGCGGCGACTGGGGCGCCGGGGTCGCGGCCTGGCTCGGCCTCGACCACGCCGACGCGCTGGAGGCGATCCACCTGAACTACCTGCTGGTGCAGCCCGACGCCGAGCCGGAGAGCGCGGTGGAGCGGGCCTGGCAGAAGCAGGCCGCGGCCACCCAGCAGGCCCTCGGGGCCTACGCGCAGCTCCAGGGCACCAAGCCCCTGTCCCTGGGCTACGCCATGGCGGACGAGCCGGTGGCGCAGCTGGCCTGGCTGGTCGAGCGCTTCCACGACTGGGCCGACCTGCGGGAGCGGCCCTTCGCGCAGGTGTTCTCGAACGATCAGCTCCTGACCAACGCCCTGCTCTACATCCTGACCGATTCCTTCGCGACGGCGACGTGGTTCTACGCCGGCGCGCAGCTTGAGGGCGTGCGCCGGATGCCGCCGGGCCGGCGCGTCACGGTGCCGACGGCCTTCGCGGCCTACCCGGATCCGCGCACGCCCGCGCCGCCGCGGGACTGGCTCGAGCGCGGCTACGCGGTCTCGCGCTGGCGGACGATGCCGCGCGGCGGGCACTTCGCCGCCATGGAGGCTCCGGACCTGTTCGTCCAGGACCTGCGGGACTGGGGCCGCGGCTGACGGAGTCATCCCGCCGCACCCCGGACCCGGCCGCGCCCTGGGGCGTTGGCCCGGGATATCCCCCATCCTCGTGGAGTGCGCGCTATGAAGCTTGCAGGAGGCGTTCGCGCCGGGCTGGCCGTGTCGTTGATGTCCGGCGCGGCCGTGCTGGCAGGTCCCGCCGCGGCTCAGGACGCGAAGCCCGCGCCCGCGGCACTCACGAAGGTGGCGGGCTTCGCCCATCAGGTCACGGGCATCACCGTCAGCCGCGACGGGCGCATGTTCGTCAACTTCCCCCGCTGGAGCGAGGACGCGCCCGTCTCCGTGGCCGAGGTGAAGGACGGCACGCCTGTCCCCTATCCGGACGCGGAGTGGAATAGCTGGCGCAACGCCAAGAAGGACGAGGTCGACCCGAAGACCCACTTCGTCTGCGTGCAGAGCGTCGTGGCCGACGGTCAGGACCGTCTCTGGGTGGTCGACGCGGCCGCGCCCGCCATGGCGCACGTGGTCAAGGACGGCCCCAAGCTCGTCGGCATCGACCTGAAGACCAACCGGGTCGTGAAGACCATCCCGTTCGACACCAGCACGGTGCTGCAGGCCTCCTACATCAACGACGTGCGGATCGCGCCCGACGGCAAGACCGCCTACCTGACCGATTCCGGCGCCGAGGGGGCGCTGATCGTGGTGGATCTCGACAGCGGGTCCGCCAAGCGCGTGCTGTCCGGCCATGCCTCGACCATGCCGGACAAGAGCGTGACCGTGCAGTACGACGGCAAGCCGCTGCGCCGCCCGGACGGCCGCGGCGTCGAGTTCTCGGCCGACGGCATCGCCCTCTCGCCGGACGGGAAGACCCTGTACTGGCAGGCCATCAAGGGCAAGACGCTCTACAGCCTGCCGACCGACGCCCTCGCCGGCTGGGCGACCGCCTCCTTCGTGCCCGAGACGCTCAGCGACAGGACGCTGGAATCGAAGATCGTGACGGTCGGCGAGAACGGCCCCGCCGACGGCCTGCTGATCGCCCGCAAGGACGGCCGGATGTACGTGACCTCGCCGCAGGACAACGCCGTGAAGGTCCGCGACCTGACCGGCAAGGGGAGCGGCCTCACGACCCTGGTGCAGGACCCGCAGCTGCGGTGGCCGGACACGTTCAGCGAGGGACCGGACGGCACGATCTACGTGACGACGTCGCACATCCAGGACTCGGCCGACTACAAGCCGGGCGCGCCGATCAGCCTTCCCACGGAACTCTGGGCGATCCGGTCGGGACCGGGCGACGTCACCGGGTCCACGGCGCCCGGGACGGCTCGCTGAGGGCCGCTGCGGCCGCGCCCCGTCGTCCCGACGCGGGCCCCCCTCGCCCGGTCAGGTCGGCGGAGGCCGTGCTCGTGCTGCCGGGGGCATCGGCGTCGCCCGAGCCCCCGCGACGCGCCGGGCGGGGCCCGACCCGCCATCGCGCCCGCTGCGGCGCGGCCCGGGACCTCTAGACCAGCGCGTATCCGGCATCGGTCCGCTCGATCCGCCCGCGGGCGGCGAGATGCATCCCGGTCACGCTCAGGCCCTCCGTCGCCGCGCGATCGAGGACGCGCCGGCGGGTCGCGATCGCCTCCGCCGGGTCGGTGTCCCAGATCACCGTCCAATCCGGGTGCGGCATCTGCAGGAGCCGCGAGTGGACGATGTCGCCCCAGATCAGCAACCGGTCCGCGCCGTCCGCGATCAGCACGCCCATGTGCCCCGGCGTATGGCCGGGTAGCGGCAGCGCGTGGATGCCGGGCGCGAGTTCCGCCTCGCCCGAGACGTGGCGGGTCCGAGCGCGGTAGGCGGCGAGCACGGCCTGCGCCGTCTCGAACATCGGGCGCAGGGCGGCGGGCGCGGAGGCCCGGGCCCCGGCATCGGTCCAGTAGGCGACCTCGCGCGCCTGCACCACGAGCTCGGCGTTCGCGAACCGCGCCAGGCGTTCCGGCGTCAGGAGACCGCCCACGTGGTCGGCGTGGAGGTGGCTCAGCCAGATGGTCTCGACCTGATCGGGCCGCACGCCCTCCGCCGCGAGCGCGGCGGTCACGCGGTCGAAGCCCGGTCCGAAGACGGTGCCGCAGCCCGCATCCAGCAGCCAGTGGCGCGCGCCGCGCCGGATCAGGAAGGCGTTGACCGGCTCCGGCGACGGACCGTCCGCGCTGAGACCGGCACCCTGCAACAGCGCCCGTCCGGCCGGGCTCTCGGCCGCCGGCATCATGCGCGGCTCCAGCGGAAACAGCCCGTCGCGCAGCGGCGTCACGGTGAGCGCGCCGACCCGATAGGGTCCAGGCGCGGCCGCGGCGGGCTCGCGCAGGCCGAGCGGCAGCAGGGCGGAGGCGGCGAGCAGCCTGCGGCGGGAGAGATGAATTGCCATGGCGGGCTCTGCGGGAGACGGGACGCCGCCATCCTGCGGTGCGTGTCGGCCTCGGGCCAGGGACGGCCTCCCGCCCGCGACCGGGCATTCTTCCCGCGCTGACCGGCACAGCTTGCGCGCAGGCCCGGTCCCGGTGCCAAATCGGCGCGTCGTCTCGAGCCCGGCCGTTTCGCCCCCATGAGCCTGCCCGCGCATCTCGGCTTACGCCTCCTCGCGGTCGCCATCCTGTGCTTGGCCGGCGCCGTCGCCTGGACCGGCTGCGCGGCACAGGCGAGCCTGCGGCGGGAGGCCGCGATCTCGGCGGACCGGATCGCCGCGCAGCTCGCGCGTCAGCCGGGCCTCGGCAGCGCCGGCCCGGTCGCGATGGCCGCCGCGCCGCCGCAGCCCGCACCGGCGATCCTCACGCTCCTTCCGGGGATCTGCGCCGACATCCAGCTCGGCGTCGAACCGCCCCGGCGGGTCTGCGGCGACTGGGATGGCCTCGATGCCGCGCCCGGGTGGTTTCGGGCGGCGGACGCCGCGGTCGAGCCGACGATCCGCGCCGTCGTCTATCGGGAGCGCGCGATCGGCAGCGTCACGTCCTGGCCCGACCCGACCGCCGCGGCGGCCCGTGTCTGGCAGCGGGTTCGCCTCGCCGGCGGGCTCGCGCTCGCTCTGACGGCGGCGACACTGCTTCTCAACTGGCTCGCCGTCACGCGCCTCGTCGCGCCGGCCCGGCAGATCGTGCACGGGCTGGCGAACGTCGACGCGGCCCGCGCCCGGTCGCCGCTGCCGCGCTTCGCAGCCGCCGAGTTCGACCGGATCGCCCGCGCCTGCGACGATCTCGCCGACCGTCTCGTCCGCGCCGAGGCCGCGCGCGCGGAGCTGATGCAGCGGCTCGTCACGGTGCAGGAAGAGGAGCGGCAGGCGCTCGCGCGGGACCTGCACGACGCCTTCGGCCAGTGCCTCGCAGCCGCGGGCGCGCGGGCGGCCGCGATCGAACTCGCCGCGCCCCACGATCGCGAGGATCTCCGCGCGGACGCGCGCGGCATCGAGGCCGTGATCGCCAGCATGCGGGAGAGCCTGCGCGGGGCGTTGGCGCGCCTCGAACTGCCCGATCTCGCCGAGACCGGGCTGGAGGACGCGCTGCGGGGCCTCGTGGCGGATTGGCGGGGGCAGCTCAGGTCCGGCCCGGCCCTCCATCTCGACGTGGCCGGCGACCTCGCCGACATGCCGGTGACCGTCGCGGCGAGTCTCTACCGCGTCGCGCAGGAGCTCCTGACCAACGCCCTCCGCCACGGGCGTCCGAGCCGGATCTTCCTGCGGGTCGTCCGGGCGGAGACCGGAGCGCGACCGGTGACGCTCACCCTGGACGACGACGGCAGGGGCGATGTGTCCCGCACGGCGTCCGGGACGGGCCGCGGGCTCGTCGGCATCCGCGCGCGCCTCGCCGCCCTCGGGGGCACCCTCGCGCTGACCGGCACCGGCAACGGGATCCGCGCCTGCGCGACCGTCCCGACCGCGGGCTGAGGCGCCATGGCCGCGTCCATCCTCCTCGTCGACGACCATCCGGTCGTGCGCGAGGGCTACCGCCGCCTGATCGAGCGCCAGCCGGGACTCGCCGTGACGGCGGAGGCGGCGAGCGCGGCGGAGGCCTACCGCCAGTACAAGGCGCACGGGCCGGATCTCGTGATCCTCGACCTGTCGCTTCCGGGACCGAGCGGCATCGAGGCCATCCGGCACATCCGCCAGTGGGACAAAACGGCCCGCATCCTCGTCTTCAGCATGCGCACCGGGGCCGTCGTCGCGCGCCAAGCTTTCGCCGCCGGGGCGTGTGGCTATGTCAGCAAGGCGAGCCCGCCGCGCGAGTTGCTGGCGGCGGTGGCCGCCGTGCTGCGCGGCGAGCGGGCGATGAGCGCCGACATCGCGCGCGCGATCGCCCAGGACGACGTTGCGGGCGGGCGCGCGGCGGTCGACGCGCTGAGCCCGCGGGAAGTCGAAATCCTGAGCCTGACCGCGGCGGGAATGACCGCGCAGGCCGTGGCCGAGGCCCTCTGCGTGAGCCTGAAGACCGTGCACAACAACCTGTCGGGGATCCGCGCCAAGCTCGGTGCCCGCACCGATGCACACCTCGTCTGGATCGCCCTGGGCGCCGGGCTCGTGTCCCCGCCCGAGGCGCCGGCCGGCAGGACGTGACGGGGACCGCGCGCGCGCGCGAACTCCGATCGAGGCCCGCCGCGCCGCAACCGTCGCGGCGCTCGGCGTCGGCGCGCCCTGCGGGCCGGCCTGTCGCTCGACGCCCTGCCCCGCTCCGGTTCCTGAGGTCAGCGGCGCCAGCCGCGTGACCGCGCGTGCATTGATCTGACTGAGGGCTGATCCTTCCCGACATCCGTCAGCGGGCGGCGCGCCGCGTTTAATCCGCGCCGATGCGTGCGTGGGGGCACTCCGCGATTGCATGTCGTCGCCTACATTGCCATCGCGGCGGAAAATTATGGCTCCATTCAAGGCTCGTGATTTTGCCGAGACTGCGGATTAAACGACGATTACATGCGAACGGCGTCGCTGCTCTTGGCTGGCGCGGAGCGGGCGCACCCGATGCCCGGGTTGTCGCTCGCGGATCTCCTGCCGGTCGTCGGTTCTCGCCGCGAGGACGGGCGCGTCCCGCCGCGCAGGCACATCAGAGCGGAGATTGAATCGGGAGGCTCGCCATGACTGTCGGAACAACACTGACGCGCGGAGCGGTCATCGGCCTCGTCGCGCCGTTCATCGGCATCCATGCGGCGCTGGCAGCCCCGTTCACGGGGACGGGCGGCGGCCCTGAGACCACGATCAACGCGCCGTACCGCTCGTCGGTGGGGCAGACGGTGCCGCCCGGCGCGGGGGCCGCGCCGCTGCACGATCCGCGCGAGCGGACGCGCCGGCAGAAGGACCTCGACGCAGTCCTCGGCAGCGTCTGCGACGGGTGCTGACACCGTCGCGACAGGTCCGCCTCACTCATCGACTGGCACGAACGGGAACGAGCAGTTGCGTCCTCCACACGACATCCGAATCCTCAGCCAGGTGCGCTGCCACCTCGGCGAAGGGCCGAGCTACGATCCGCGTACCGGGACGGCGTGGTGGGTCGATATCCTGGAAGCGCGCCTGTTCGAGAAGCCGATCGCCAGCGCCCAGAAGGCGCTGGTCCACGTCCTGCCCGTCCAGGTCAGCGACGTCGCGGCGATCGACGGCGCCCACCAGCTGCTCTCGGCGGAGGACGGTCTCTATGTCCGGTCGATCCGGGACGGGGACATCCGGATGCTCTGCCCCCTCGAGGAGGATCTGCTCGACAACCGCTCCAACGACGGCCGCGTCCATCCGAGCGGGGCCCTGTGGATCGGCACGATGGATCGCGACGCCACCAAGGGGCGTGGATCGATCTATCACGTGGCCGGCACGAAGGTGCACCGCCTCTTCGGTGGCCTGACGATCCCCAACGGCATCAGCTTCTCGCCGGACGGCGCCACCGGCTACTTCGTCGATACCGACGTCGGCGTGCTTCACCGCGTGCCGCTCGACCCGAGGACCGGGCTGCCGCGGGGGCCGGTCGCGATCCACTTCGACCATCGCGGCGGCGAGGGCGCGATCGACGGGGCCGCCGTCGATGCCGAGGGCCTGATCTGGACGGCGCGCTTCGGCGCCGGCTGCCTCGACGCCTACAGCCCCGCGGGCGAGCGGGTCCGCACCGTCTCGGTGCCGATGCGGCAACCGACCTGCCCGACCTTCGCGGGCCGCGACCTCGACCGCCTGCTGGTCACGTCCGCCTACGAGGGCATGGACGCGGCGGACCGCGCCGAGGATCCGGAGCACGGCCGAACCATCCTGATCGACGTGGGCGCGCGGGGGCTGCTGGAGCCGGCCTTCCGGCTCTGCGCCTGACCCAGCGGATCCGGCCGGAACCCGTTCCTCGCGCGCCCTCGGCCCGGGCGTCGGAGCCCGACCCTCAGGAGATTCCATGACCGACGCGGGCGAGCGCCCCTATCAGCCCATCGAAGCCTACGCCCTCCTCAGCAACTGCGAGGGGTGCGCGCTCGTCGCCCGCGACGGGTCGATCGACTGGGCCTGCCTGGAGCGCTTCGACGCCGACCCGGCCTTCTCCCGGCTGCTCGACCGCCGGCGCGGCGGCCATTTCTCCATCCGCCCCGAGGGGCGGTACGAGACGACGCGGCAGTACCTGAGCCGCAGCAACATCCTGGAGACCACCTTCACCACGCCGGACGGCTTCGTGACCCTGCACGACTTCATGGTCGGGCCGGAGGGCGGCCCGGACCGGCCCCGGTTGGTCCGGCACGTCAGCGGCGTGTCGGGCCGCGTCCCGATGGCGGTCGCCTACCGGCCGCTGGCGGGCTTCGCCGAGGCCGTCGCGCCGCCGGAGATCGCGGACGGGCGGGTGACGGCACCGGGATGCCCGGGCCTCGTCGCGGATGTCGAGTTCGTGCGGGACGGGACCGGCGCCGCGGCGCGGTTCGTCCTGGAGGGCGGGCAGGCGCGGAGCTTCAGCCTCTACGGCGATGCCCTGCCGGCCGCGCCGCCGGCCGCGCGCGCCCTGATGGAGCGGACGCGCAGCGCCTGGGTGCTGTGGACGCAGGACGCCGCCTATACCGGGCCGCTCGCGGACGAGCTGATCCGGTCGGCGCTCGTGCTCAAGGCGCTGACCTACGCGCCGACCGGCGCGATGGTGGCGGCGGCCACGACCTCGCTGCCGGAGGAGATCGGCGGGATCCGCAACTGGGATTACCGGTTCTGCTGGATCCGCGACGCGTGCCTGTCCTTCTACGTCCTGAAGAAGTTCGGCATGCTGCGCGAAGCCGAGGCCTTCTTCGGGTTCGTGGCCGAACTCTGCGCGCGGGCGAAGGGGCGGCTGCGGCCGCTCTACAGCGTCTCGGGCGAGGCCGATCTCACCGAGGCCACGATCGCGCATTTCGAGGGCTGGCGGGGCAGCGCGCCGGTTCGGGCGGGCAACGAGGCCGCCGAGCAGCATCAGGCCGACGCGTACGGACAGGTGCTCGACCTGCTCTACCTCTACACACGCCTGGGCGGCACGCTCCCGGACGCGATGCACGGGCACGGCGCCCGGCTGGCCGACATCTCCGCCGCGCACTGGCACCGGCCCGACGCGGGCCTCTGGGAGCCGCGCAAGCCCGAGCAGCGCTACCTCCACGCGGCGATCATGAACTGGGTCGCCCTGGACCGGGCGATCCGCCTGTTCGGCCCGCGCGAGACCTGGTGCCGGGAGCGCGACCGGATCGTCGCGTGCGTGAACGGCCCGGGGATCCACCGGGACGGCTACTACCCGCAATACCTCGGCGGGGACGACGTCGATGCCGCCCTGCTGATGGCGCCCATGGTCGGCTTCCCGGTCGACGAGGCCGCCTTCGCCCGGACCGTGGACGTCGTCATCGAGCGCCTCGGGCACGGCCACCTCGTCTACCGCTACCGCAACGGCGACGGCCTGCCCGGCCACGAGGGCACGTTCCTGCTCTGCGCCTTCTGGCTGGTCGACGCGCTGCTCTGGCTCGGCCGGGACGCGGAGGCGCGGCTGCGCTTCAACGCCCTGCGCGCCCTCCAGAACGACGTCGGGCTCTACGCCGAGGAGGTCGCGCCGGACGGCGCGTTCCTGGGGAACTTCCCGCAGGCGTTCAGCCATCTCGGCTTCATCCACAGCGCCCTGATGCTCGACCTGTTCGACCACGGCGGCCGCGCGGCGGTGCAGGGCACCTACGCCGACCGGTCCCTGCGCGAGACGGCGCTGCGCCGGAGCCCGACCCTGGGCGGGCCCGCCTGACCGCCGCGCGTTCCGCCCTGCCCGCCTCGCCACCCGCGTCGCTACCTGGAGTGCCCATGTCCCGATCGAGCCGTCACGAAGCCCGTCTCCTGAGCGTCGACGAGGCCGATCTCGTCGCGCGCTCGCATCATCCCAGGCTCGCCGAGGCCGATGACGGCGGCTTGGCGGAGCTGGTCGCGCGTCTTCGGGAAAGCCGTGACCGCGCGCGGCATATCTCCCGCCGGCAGCGCCGCGAGCTGCGCGGCAAGGCCGACCCGTCCGGCGCGCGGGCCGCGACGGACAACACCGGGACACGCCGGAAGGCCGCGGTGCTGGCGGCCGCGGTGAAGCGCGCCAGCAAGGAGAGCGAGCGCAGGCGCAACGCCCGGGCGCGCGGTCGCCTGGTCACGAGCTCCCGCAGGGCGCTGGCAATGAAGCAGGCCGCCGGCGATCCCGGTCCCGCGCGGCCGTCCACGCGCGAAGCGCACGATGGCATGCGGCCCGTGCCCAACGACGGCCTCGCACCGTCGGGCGCCCTCGACAGTGCGGGCCATGAGATCGCGCGGCGGCGCGGCGGCGGACCGCGGTAGCGCCGGACCCGGCCGGCCCGAGCGGGCGCTCCGGGCCTAGCCCTGCTCCCCCCCGGCGTCCGCCTCCGCGGCATCTCACCGGGAGCGGACGGGCCGGAGCGGATCTCGCGAGGTCCCGCTCCAGGCTCCCTGTCGAAGAGCGCGACCGCGCCCAAGGACGGAGCGACAGGGGTCGTCAGTCCTGGCAGGGTGGGATCCGTTCGCGGCCCTGGGCCGATGCAGAGCGCGCACCGACAGGTGCGGGCACGAGGATGTCGTCGATGCGGGGCGCCGCGCTGGTTTTCGGAACACTTCTCGTCATCGCGACCTTCGTGTGGTTCATGTACTTCGTCCCTCTGGGATGCGCGATGAACACGACGGGATGCCGGGAGACGTTCACCGTCTGGAGCGGCGGCGGCCTGGTCCATTTCTGGGCCCCGCTCCTTGTCGCAGCCTCGGCGATCGTCTTCGGATTGTCGGGCTCCAGGTAGATTGGCGGTGTCATCGTCCCTCGATGGATGCGCACCGATCTCGACAGTCGTCGACGGATCTGTTCGGGAGCGATGAGGCGATCGTCGATGTCGTGGCGGGCGATGCGGCCGGGATCATCGCGATGGCCGGGCAGACGTTCCGGTGATCTTGCTCGCGGGTCACAGCCCGGCGTGGCGGCGCGAGCGGCCGATATCGGCGGTGGCAACCTGGTCCACCGGACGGTGTTGGGTCCCCCGGAGGTCGTTTCGGTATGGCGCGTCGCATCCTGGTCACCGGCGCCAGCATCGCCGGCAACACGGCGGCCTGGTGGCTCGGCCGCAGCGGCTTCGACGTGACCGTGGTCGAGCGCGCGCCCGCCTTCCGGGATGGTGGGCAGAACGTCGACGTGCGCGGCGTCGGTCGCACGGTGCTGCGCCGGATGGGCCTGGAGCGGGCCGCCCTCGACAGCGGTACCGGCGAGGAGGGGACGGCCTGGATCGACGGTCAGGGGCGGGTCGCCGCGCGATTCGACGTCGCCGGGTCCGCGGGCGATGGCCCGACCGCCGAGATGGAGATCCTGCGCGGCGACCTGGCCCGCCTTCTCTACGAGCCGGCCCGGGAGCGGGCCCGCTACCGCTTCGGCGACCGCGTGGCCCGCGTCGCGGAGGACGAGGACGCGGTCGCCGTCACCTTCGCGAACGGCGCGACGGAACGCTACGACGCGGTGATCGTGGCCGAGGGCGTCGGCTCATCGACCCGCGAGCTCGTCTTTCCCGGGGAGAATGCGCCGCGCTGGATGGATCTGACCATCGCCTACTTCACCATTCCCCGAACCCCCGACGACGACCGGATGTGGCGCTGGTTCAACGCGAGGGGCGGCCGCAGTATCTCGCTGCGGCCGGACCAGCACGGCACCACGCGCGCGATGCTGACGCTCCGTCAACCGCCCGGCGGCGAGCAGGAATGGGATATCGCCCGGCAGAAGGCGTTCCTGCGGGCGCGTTTCGAGGGCGCCGGGTGGCAAGCCGAGCGCGTCGTGGCTGGTCTGGACGGGGCGGACGATTTCTACCTCGACGTCCTGCGCCAGGTGCGGATGAAGCGCTGGTCGTCCGGCCGCGTCGCGCTGACCGGCGACGCGGCTTGGTGCGCGACGCCGCTCGCGGGAATCGGAACGACGCTGGCGGTCACCGGCGCCTGCGTGCTGGCCGGCGAGCTGGCCCGCGCCGACACGGTCGGGGCCGCGTTCGCGGCGTACGAACGGGCGATGCGCCCGTATGTCGAGCGGGCGCAGAGTGTTCCCAAGCTCGCGCCGAAGCTCATGAACCCGCGGACGCGGACCGGCATCCGTCTCCTCCACGCGGCCCTGAACGTCGCGAGTCGGCCCGTGGTTCGCCGCGTCACCGCGAAGCTGTTCGACGGGCGATCCGAGGAGCCCGATCTCTCCGCTTATCTCGGTCGATCGGCTTGAGCCGACAGCGCGGCACCCGCGCGCCGCACGGTTTTACCGCGAGCGCTCGGATCTCCGCGGCCCGGCGCGCTGCGGGCTCTGACCCGGGGCTGGTGCGCGACACCGTCTGTTGTCGGCGCCGCCCGTGCCGGCACGCAGGTCAGTGCCGGCACGCGACAATCCTATCCATCCCCGTGAGATCAATGCCCGGTCTTTCGTGAAGCGGATCCCTGCCGGGTCCCGACGCGCGCGAGCATGTCGAGGGCGTCACCGATCGCCGCGAACGCCGCGGTGTTGTCGAAGATGCACCACGCGCGACGGCCGAGGGCCTCGTGCTCTTCGAGGCGCTCGGCGATCCGGGACAGGACGCGCGGCTCGTACGCCGAGTGGTACATCCGCGGCGAGCCGTGGAGCCGGTAGTAGACGAGGTCCGGCCAGCCGCCGGGCACGGCGGCGTTCCGGACCGGCGCGGGGTCGGCCGCGACGCGGGCGATCGCGAGGCCGACGAGCAGGCGATCGACATCCTGGGTGAACCACGTGGCGTGGCGCGGCTCACAGACGATGTCGCCCGGGAAGCGCCGCCGGAATTCCGTCAGGAAGGACGCCGCGGACGGGCTGTCGAAGGCCAGACTCGGCGGGAGCTGGAGCAGCAGCGGCCCGAGCCTCGTCCCGAGACCTGCGACCTCACCGAGGAAGCGCGCGAGGGGCTCGTCCGCTCCGATGAGGCGCCGCTCGTGCGTGACCGATCGCGGCACCTTCACGGCGAAGCGGAACCCGTCCGGCACCGCCGCGGCCCATTTCGCGTACGTCGTCACCCGATGGGGCCGATAGAAGGAGGAGTTGATCTCGACGGCGGGAAAGCGCTGTCCGTACCGCTCCAGGTGGCTGCCCGCCTCTGGAAATCGCGGCGCGTAGGTCTTGGGCAGGCTCCAGCCCGCGGTACCGACGGCGATGGTGTCTGATGGATGCATGGAATACCGCTCGTGGCCGAAGCCATGCCGGCCCGACCGGCGATCGGTAGACCGGGACCTGCGCGCATGCGAGCGCTCGACGAGGTGTTCGACCGTCTCCCGCACTCCGCGTTCCGTCGACGATTCCGGCTGGCGCCCGCCGATCGCGCTTATCTCCGGGCGAAGGGGCTCCCGACGGTCCTGGACCATGCGCGGGACTTCGTGCGGCGACGCCTCGCGCCCGCCGAGCCCAGGAACGATGGCAAGCAGACGCCCTTCCGCGGCCACCCCGTCTTCACAGCGCAGCACGCGACGGCAACCTGCTGCCGCGGCTGTCTGGCCAAGTGGCACGCGATCCCCGCGGGCCGGGAATTGACCGCGGCCGAGCAGGCCCACGCGGTCGCGGCGATCGCGCGCTGGCTGCGCTCCCAGGACGTCGAGGCCTGAGGCGCGCCCGAGCCCGGGCGCTGCCGCCGGGCGCCGCGATTCCCGACACGCCCGCCGAAGCGGTTCAGGCCCGGCGGCGTGCCGTCGCTGGTCGCGGCGTCCGGGCCGACCGGCCCCGCCGCTTCTCCCGCTCCGCGGATTTCTTGCCCTTCGTCCCTCCGGCACTCGCCTCGCCCCTCCCCTGCCGCGGCGGCGCGGCGTGCGCGTCGAGGAAGCGGCGGCACGCGTCGAAGTCGGTCTCCGCCTCCGGAGGGCACGGGACGCCGCGCTGCTGGGCGAGGCTGCGCGCGTAGCCGAGCATCGCCGCGCTCGGGATCCGCTGGCCGCCGGCGTGGTCCGCCTGCGCGGCGCGCGGTCCGGCATGGGTGTCGAGGAACGCGCGGCAGACGCTGATGCTGCTCCTGCAGCCGCGCGGCAGCGTCACGCCCTTCCGCTCGGAGAGGCTCACCGCGAACGCCATCATGGCCGGCGTCGGTGGCCGCTGGTCGCCCTGACCGGCTGGGATCAGGCTCGGATCGAGGCTGACCGCCGGCGCCTGCGCGATCGCGGCGATCAGGTCGTCGAGACGGGCGCGGGTGCGCTGCCGGAAGGCGTTCGCGCGCGCGACGGCCTCGGCCCGCGTGGCCGCCCGTCCGATCTCGGCGAGCTCCGCCTCGAACATGGCGCGCCCGACCGGATCCCCGTAGGCCGGGAACACCCCGCGCACCGCGCGGATGAAGGTCCGGCCGACCTCGGTGACCTCGATGGCCGGATCCTTTCCCGTCGACAGCGTGATGTAGCGGCTCTTCAGGAGCTTGGGCAGGATCGTGTCCCGGGTCGCGGCGGTCCCGAGCCCCTTCGGCTCGTTCGGGTTGGCCGGGTTCTCCAGGGCGCGCTTGGCGGCCGGATCGTCCACCTGGTCGATCAGCCGACCCATCACCACCGGCAACTCGCCCCGGGTGATCCGCCGCGGCGGCTCGGTCATCGCGGTGGCGACGTCCGCCGTCGCGGCGGAGGCGGCCTCGCCGTCGGTCACGAGCGGCAGGCGGGTGGCGGTGGCTTCCGCCTCGCGCTTGGCCTTGCCGGGCACGACGTCCGCCTCGGCCTCGGCCTCGCTGCCGTAGATCGCGCGCCAACCGGGCGCGCGCACGACGCTGCCGGAGACGGCGAACCGCTTCACGCCGAGCGGTGTCTCGACCTCCGCCGTGACGCTCGTGCGCGCGTCGACACCGTCGGGAAGGTGCGCGGCGAGGTAGGCCTTCGCCACGAGCTCCCACAATCGGAACTGATCGGCGCCGAGACGGCCGCGCTCGGGCGCCTTGCGCAGGGGCACGATGGCGTGGTGCTCGCCCGGATCCGCGACGTAGTGGCCCTTGAGACCGCGACGGATCAGCGGCGCAGCGTCTCGCGGAACCACCGCGTTCAGATCGGTCAGGACGGTCGTGACGGCCGCGATGACCGCGGCGGCATCGCCGGCCTGGCCCTCCGGCAGGTGCTCGGACTCCGTGCGCGGGTAGCTGAGGTACCCCTGATCGTAGAGGTCCTGGGCGACGCCGGCCGTGTGCTGCGGGTCCCAGCCGAACCGCTTGGCGCAGCGCCGCGCCAGGGTATCCTTCGAGAACAGCCGGGGCGGTGCGCGCCGGACATCCTTGTGCGCGACCGCCAGAGGGCCCGACCACGTCGCCGCGGCGGACCGGATCGTCTCGGCGATCGCCGCGTCGAAGATCCGCTCCTTCGGGGCGTGCCAGAGGGTGAGTTCCGCGCCCGAGCGGGTGGCCAGGTGCACCGCGACCTTGAAGAAGTCCTGCGGCACGAAGGACCGGATCCGCTCCTCCAAATCCGTCAGGATGGCGAGGGTGGGCGTCTGCACGCCGCCGAAGCGCCACGGCTCCCGGAAGGCGGGCGGGCGCAGGCGCAGCGAGATCGCCCGCGTGCCGTTCAGGCCGAGATGATAGTCCTCGTACTGCCGGCAGAGCGCCTCGAGGTAGGCGGCGTAGTCCCGCTCGCCCGAGTCGGGATCCTTGGCCAGGGCCGCGAAGGCGCGTCGGATCGACACTTCGTCGAGCGCGCCGAGCTTGAGCCGGTCGACACGCCCGTGCCAGCCGAGATGCTCGAGCACTTCCCAGGCGATCATCGAGCCCTCACGACCGGGATCGGTGGCGATGATCACGCGCTCGACGCCGGTCAGCGCCTGCCGGATCGCGGCGATCTTCGACTCGTGCGACTGGCCGGACCGGTTCGTCCCGTAGCCGACCGGGATCGTGGCGAGGACGATCGGGAGGACGTCGAAGCGCCAGGGCTTCCACTCGGGCCGGATGCTGCCCGGCTCCTCGGCCGACAGCAGGTGTCCCTCCGCGGCCACGCAGACCGTGCTCGGCGAGCGGAAGAAGCGCTGCAACTGGCGCATCGCCGAGGGCTTCTCGAAGAAGAACAGCGTGCGACCGGAGCTCGGAGGTGGCATGTCGCTGACCGATAGGACTGTCGCCGCACCGGGCGGTGGTTCCCATTTTGTTCCAGACGGGTGCCGCTTGCAACCGGCGCCATCGATCGAGGGTTAGCCGAGGCCGCGGCACCGCGGGGGCGCCTGCGGCGCCGGTCACGAGAGCTCCGTTCGCCGAGCCGACGCATCGGATCGGTCGAGACCGTCGCGGACGCCTGGAGGCTCTGCCTTCGCAGCCCGTCGGACGGAGGAGCGTGGCGCGCGGTGGCTCCCTCCGGGCGCGGTCGTGTCCGAGCCGGGCGAGGCCGCCGGGTGCACCGGGCATGCCGTGTCGCCGGATCTTCGCCTGCGTGCGCCGCGCCATCGACGGCCGGGCGTTCGGCGCCCCGAAGGCTCCGAACGCCCGGCTGCGCGACACGGTCTTCCCGCCCCTAAGACCTGCCGGGACGGGCCGGCATCCTGCTGGCGTGGAACCGAGACCCGGTCGCCCACTAGCCGGCGCCGTGCGCCGAGACGGTCTTGTTGCCGTGAATGAGCTCCCGGCCGGCATAGAGCCCGCCGACGACCTGAAGATCGAGACGCTCCGCGTCGCGGCGCCGGACCTCTTCCATGATCGCGCTGGCCGCTTCCGGGTCGGCGCCGGTCGTCAGGAGGGCCTGCTCGCCGAGGAGCAGGGCCGAGGCGACAGTCTCCCGGATCTGGTAGGCCACGCCGGCCTGGATCAGTTCGACAGCGTGTTCCCGATCGCGGGCGCGCGCCAGCACGGGTACCAGGGGGAATTCCGCCTTGGCGATCTCCGCGACGCGCCTGGCCATGGCGGTGTCGTCGACGCAGATCAGGATCGCCCGCGCCGTCGCGGCACCGGCCGCGTGGAGGATGTCGAGGCGCGTGCCGTCGCCGTAATAGACCTTGAAGCCGAAGCCCTCGGCGAGACGGATGTTGCCCGGGTTCGTGTCGATGATCGAGACGGAGCAGCCCTGAGCGATCAGCGGCTGACTGGCGATCTGACCGAAGCGACCGAACCCGACGATGAGGGCGCTGCCCACGAGATCCTCGGGCGCCTCGACGCCGTCGGTGGACAGGGCGGCCTTGGGGCCGAGACGGTCGAAGGCGACGACCATCAGCGGCGTGATCGCCATCGACAGGATGATGGTGGCGGTCAGGACGGCGTTGGTCGTGCCGTCGATGATGCCGGCGCTCGCGGCGGCCGCGTACAGCACGAAGGCGAACTCGCCGCCCTGCGCCATGAGGGCCGCGCGCTCCAGCGACTCGGCATGGGAGGCGCGCAGAATCCGGGCCACGCCGTAGATGAGCAGGCCCTTCACGGCCATGTAGGCGGCGACGCCCGCCAGGATCAGACCGGCGTTCGCGGCGATCACGGTCAGGTCGAGGGACATCCCGACGCCCAGGAAGAACAGGCCGAGCAGGATGCCGCGGAACGGCTCGACATCGGCCTCCAGCTGGTGGCGGAAGCTCGATTCCGAGAGAAGGACGCCGGCCAGGAAGGCGCCCATCGCCATCGAGAGCCCGCCGAGCTGCATCGCGAGGGCCGAACCGAGCACGACCAGGAGGGCTGCGGCCGTCATGACCTCGCGCGCCTTGGAGGCCGCGAGGAGGCGGAACAGCGGGTTGAGCAGCCAACGGCCCGCGGCCACGAGCGCGCAGACCGAGACCAGGGCGATGGCGACCGTGACCGCGCGCTCCGTCGCGCTCGCTGCGCTCCCGCCCGGCGCGAGAAGGGCGACGGCGGCGAGGAGCGGGACGATGGCGAGATCCTCCAGCAGCAGGATCGCCACGATGCGCTGCCCCTTCGGCGTCGAGAGCGCGCCGCGCTCCTCGAGGAGCTGCATGACGATCGCGGTCGAGGTCAGCACGAAGCCGGTGCCGGCCACGAAGGCGACGGTGACCGGGAAGCCCAGGGCGAGCCCGACCAGGGTGAGGGCCGCGATGCAGGCGCCCACTTGGGCGAGGCCGAGACCGAAGATCGCGCGGCGCATGCCCCAGAGCCGGGAGGGCTCCATCTCCAGCCCGATGATGAACAGGAACATCACGACGCCGAGCTCGGCCACGTGGAGGATGGCGTGGGCATCCGTGAACAGGCCCAGGCCGAAGGGGCCGATCGCCAGTCCCGCCAGGAGGTAGCCGAGCACCGAGCCGAGGCCGAGCCGCTTGAACAGCGGGACGGCGATGACGCCGGCCGCGAGGAGGGCGACGACCTGGACGAGCTCGCTTCCAGCACCGGATGCTTCGACAGCCATGGCGAAATCCTTTCGTGGGTGCGCTTGCGCCCTCCAGCCCGTGCGAGGCTCCGAGGACGCGTCGATCGACCCACCTTGAGGGAGGAAGTCTGAATCACAAATGGAAACTATCGAAACGGATCGTTTCGATCATGACCCTGCGGACGACCTTCTTCGGCTTCGGCCAGGCCCGCGCGACCGAGCCCTCGAACGCACGCGCGACCCGAAGCGTACCCCTTGTCCTGATCACCGACAGGCCCGCCGGATGGCTGCCGCCCCGGCGGTTCCCCTCGGGGGGACTTTGCCGGATCGGAGAGTGGTTTTCCTGCACCCCGAAGATCGCGGTCATCAGCGTCTCGCGCGTCGATACGGGAGCAGGTCGCGACCCGCTCGTCAGGCGCGCTCGAGCGGGAGCGTTGTTCGCCTGTCGCGGAGGACGGAATGCTCGTCCGAGTCCCGGATACGGAGGCGTTCGCGGCGCGACGCGGGTCTGCGCCCCCACGGGCCGGCCTCCCGATACCGCCGCTCGGCACCGGTTCGGGGCGCCTCGTGGCCGAGGTGGAAGGGCGATTGACAGGCGAATTTGGGCGCCCTATACGGCGCCTCCCGACGCGGTGCCCGGCCAGGGCGGGCCGCTCGGACGGACTTCTACTGAAGACTGCAAGCAGCTTTCGGCGAGCGCCGG